>Ga0326512_10000060_pt1 | contig 93481 bp, 86 predicted proteins | sample 1_2617_0518_D_FD_203652 | JGI IMG/M metagenome (GOLD analysis project Ga0326512, IMG submission 203652) | Bovine rumen microbial communities from UC Davis, California, United States - 1_2617_0518 | ecosystem: Host-associated > Mammals > Digestive system > Stomach > Rumen | place: USA...
CAATTCTTCCACTAAGATATTCAGAAACTAATTGTTTTTTAAATTCAAAACTATATTTAGCCATAAAAATACCGACCTCCCAATCGTTAGATTTTTAGGTCTAACTTTTGGGGGTCGGTACAAAGCAAGCGCTGCTAAAATAATTAAATAATATAAGAATTATAGAAATATATATTAAAAGCTTTAGTCCTAATAATATTAGAGTGTTACACCCTGCTTGAAGATAGCTAAGTCATGGAAACCAGCTTCTTCAGCCTTTACCTTTTTACCAGACGCAACATCAAGTACAAGCTGGAAAAGCTCGTCAGCTACATCTTCCATAGGAACATCGTCTGTTACGATCTTTCCTGTATTGAGGTCGATCCAGTTCTTCTTCTTTTCAGCAAGCTTTGTGTTTGTAGCAATCTTAACTGTTGGAACTGGTGAAGCGAATGGTGTTCCTCTACCTGTTGTGAAAAGTACCATCTGAGCGCCTGAAGATGCAAGTGCTGTAGAAGCTACAAGGTCATTACCTGGAGAGCTTAAGAGGTTAAGGCCCTTTGTCTGAACAGGCTCGCCGTAATTGAGCACGCCCTTAACAAGAGATGAACCTGACTTCTGAGTACATCCAAGTGACTTATCCTCAAGTGTTGTGATACCGCCATCCTTGTTACCTGGTGATGGGTTTTCGTAGATCTCCTGACCATTTTTGATAAAGTATTCCTTGAAATCGTTGATCAAGTGTACTGTCTTCTCAAAGAGATCCTTATTAGCACAACGGTTCATAAGAAGAGTCTCAGCGCCAAACATTTCTGGTACCTCTGTAAGGATAGTTGTACCACCCTTTGAAACAAGCTTGTCAGAGAAAAGACCCACTGTTGGGTTAGCTGTGATTCCTGAAAGACCATCAGAACCGCCGCACTTCATACCTACGATAAGATGCTTAGCACTAACCTTTTCTCTCTTGAATCCAGCAGCATATGTCATGAGCTCTTCCATAAGTTTAGCAGCTTCTTCCTGCTCATCATCTACGTCCTGAACCTGAAGGAACTTAACTCTGTCAGAATCATACTCACCGATATAGTCCTTAAGAACTGAGATGCGGCTATTCTCACATCCAAGGCCAAGTACAAGAACTGCACCAGCATTTGGGTGATTGATAAGATTAGCGAGTAATACTCTTGTATTCTCCTGATCTTCTGTTGTCTGTGAACATCCATAAGGGTGATTGAAAGCAACTACTTCATCTACACCTTCAGGCTTTACAGCCTTAGCAGATGCCTCGATTGCTCTAGCGATTGAGTTTACGCAACCTACTGTAGGGATAATCCAAACTTCGTTACGAATACCAACCTTGCCATTCTTTCTCATATATCCATCGAAGAAGGCCTCTTCGCTTGGCTCTACATCACTGTGACCTTCTGGGTGATACTCATAGTCTAAAAGCTCACCTAAACCTGTCTTTAAGTTGTGTGTGTGAATCCAACCACCAACTTCGACATCAGCCTGAGCGATACCAATTCTAAAGCCATACTTGATTACATCTTCGCCCTTTTTAACCTGCTTAATAGCAAACTTGTGACCCTGTGGGATATCATCAATTGTAGTTACGCTAACGCCAGCAACTTCAAGACTTGTTCCCTTCTTAATAGGCCTAAGTGCTACAGCAACATTATCATCTTTGTTAATCTTGATAAAATCCTGCATATATGCTCCCTTCTTAAAAAAAGGAGCAGATGAATGCATCTAGGTATCATCCGCTCCTGAATAAATTAATTAAATAAGCCCTAATAGCTTTCTTGCTTAGGCATTAACAAGATCAGTTACAACTGCTCTCATACCTCTAGCATTGATATCTGTAAGGTACTCAGCAATCTTGTCAACAAGACCGTCAACCTTTGAAAGATCCTGGCCATCGAAGAAGTCAGCATTTGAAAGGTATGCCTGGGCGAATTCCTTAGGATCCTTTGAAGAGTTAGCCTTGAAGAAGTCAAGAACTGACTGATCATCACGGATGTTGTACTTCTCACCGTTTCTATCACCAACAAGAACACGGCCACCGTTGAACTCAGCCTCATCCTGTGTTGTGTAGAATGCCATAAGAGCTGCAATAGAGAATGTGAGGTACTTTGGAAGCTTACCAAACTTGTTTACATAACCTGTGAATGATGGAAGACATCTAGCTGTCCACTTAGAAACAGAGTTAAGTGAGATGTCAAGAAGGTTATGATCAACGAATGGGTTATTGAAACGATCAATAACAGCCTTTGCAAACTCGTTGCACTCTTCTGCTGGAAGTGAAAGTGTAGGGATAACCTCGTCGAAAAGTGTCTCCTCCATGTACTTTCTCATCTGAGCATCGTTCATAGAATCTCTAACGATATTGTTACCTGCAAGGTAAGCTGCAAGTACGAAAGAAGTGTGAGAACCGTTGAGGATTCTAACCTTTCTCTCTTTGTATGGGTGGTGATCCTTTGTAAATACAACGCTTAATGTGTTGCTTGGATCATTTACATCAAATGCCTTCTGGAATGGAAGTTCCTTCTCAAGCTGCTCAAGTGGAAGATTTGCATCAGACTCGATAACCCAAAGACCAAAGATTTCTGCACGATCGATAAGCTGATCCTCATAGCCCCACTCCTCGCAAAGCTTAGCAGCGTCGTCTCTTGGATAACCAGGAACGATACGGTCTACAAGTGTTGGGCAAAAAGAACATGCACTGTCAACCCAAGCCTTGAACTCATCGCCAAGCTTCCAAAGCTCGATAAACTTATCGATACACTTTTTAAGCTCGATACCATTGTCAGCAATAAGCTCACATGGCATAATGATGAGACCCTTGTCAGCTGCTCCGTTAAACTTCTTATATCTCTCAAACAAAAGCTTTGTAAGCTTTCCAGGATATGTTGCTGGTGGGCAAGCCTCAAACTTGTCTGTCTCGTCGAATCTAATACCAGCTTCTGTTGTATTAGAAACTACAAATCTTAATGTCTCGCTTGTACCATACTCCATGTACTTCTCATAATCTTCAATTGCTGCTACTGAATCAACGATAGAAGTGATCTGACGTACCTCTTCTCTTGCTTCTCCATTGTAACGTCCTCTTAACTGAAGTGTGTACTGGTTCTCCTGGTCATGGAATCTATCCAGATTACCAAACTCAATTGGCTTAACAATAACAACACCGCCGTTGAAGTCTGTCTTCTCATTTGTTACATCGAAGATATAATCTACGAATGCACGAAGGAAGTTTCCTTCACCGAACTGCATAACCTTTACAGGTCTGTCAACTGCATGTGTAATGCTCTTGTTTAATCTCTGCATCATTAATTCTCCTTTTTTTTAGGGATAGCCCTTTTCTTTGTGCGCAAATTACGCACCTGTAACTAAAAGAATATACGCATTTACCAAATAAGTCAATAGTTTTTTATCTGTCAAGACAGACATAAGCTGTCTATATTTAGGCCTGCTTTTCAAATATTTAACCTTGTATTTCCCCAAAAACAAATGTATAATTGATTTGTTTGAGCTATATGCTCGTAAACTTATATTCAGGAGGAACTACCATGAAAAAATTTATGGACGAAAATTTCTTACTTTCTACTCCTTCAGCGCAGCACCTTTTCCACGATTACGCAGCTAAGATGCCTATCGTAGATTACCACTGCCACATCAATCCAAAAGAGATTGCTGAAGATAGAAAATTTGAGAATATCACTCAGGTTTGGCTCGGTGGCGATCACTACAAGTGGCGTCAGATGAGAACAAACGGTGTTGACGAGAAGTATATCACAGGTGATGCATCAGACAGAGAAAAATTCCAGAAGTGGGCTGAGACACTTGAGCTTGCTATCGGTAACCCACTCTATCACTGGTCTCACATGGAGCTTCAGAGATACTTCGGTTACTATGGAGTACTTAACGGCGACACAGCTGAGGAAGTTTGGAATATATGCAATGCTAAGCTTGCAGAAGATTCTATGTCTGTAAGAAACCTTATCAGACAGTCAAATGTTAAGCTTATCTGCACAACTGATGATCCAATCGATACACTTGAGTATCACAAGGCAATTGCCGATGATGATACATTTGACGTGCAGGTTCTTCCAGCTTGGAGACCTGACAAGGTTATGAACATTGAGAAGCCTGAGTTCGTTAGCTACATGAACACACTCTCTGAGAGAAGTGGTATTAAGGTTGACTCTTTCGACTCTATGATGGATGCTTTAAGAAATCGTATGGATTTCTTTGATTCACTTGGATGTTGTGTATCTGACCACGCTCTTGAGTACGTTATGTACAAGCCAGCTACTAAGGAAGAAGTTGAGGCTATCTTCGATAAGAGAATGGCTGGTCAGCCTGTAACTAAGGAAGAAGGAGATAAGTACAGAACTTCATTCATGGTTGCAATCGGTAAAGAATACAACAAGCACAACTGGGTAATGCAGTTACATTACGGCACAATCCGTGACAACAACTCACTTATGTTCGATAAGCTTGGCGCTGATACAGGATTCGACGCAATCAATACTTATGATTGTTCTTCAGAGATGGCAGCTTTCCTTAACGCTTTAGTTAAGACTGATGAGCTTCCAAAGACTATCATCTACTCTCTCAATCCTTCAGTTAACGCTGCTATTGGTACTGTTATCGGTTGTTTCCAGGATTCAAAGGCAGTTGGCAAGATTCAGCAGGGTTCTGCTTGGTGGTTCAATGATCACAAGGTTGGCATGACTAACCAGATGATCAGCCTTGCAAACTTAAGCCTTCTTGGCAACTTCATCGGAATGCTCACAGATTCACGTAGCTTCCTCTCTTATGCTAGACATGAGTACTTCAGAAGAGTTATGTGCGAACTTATCGGTGGATGGGTTGACAATGGCGAGTATCCAGAAGATGAGAAGGCATTAAAGAAGATCGTTGAAGGAATATCTTACAACAATGCAGTAAGATACTTTGGTTTTGATCTTTAATTCTTAATTCTAAGCAAAAAAATAAACCCGAATACATGGTTACGGCCTGTATTCGGGTTTTTATTATCTTTAATTTTTCAAAGTTTCTGACCTTTGTGATGGCCCTTGAAGACATCTCTTCTCTCATCCTTTTCGACATCGTCAATCTCTCTTTTATGAGCACTGTCCATAAGCTCATTATTGCCATTCTTTGCCTTCATAATATCAGCATCCACGCCAGACATCCTATCTAAAATTGAAGCTTCTGTGAGGGAGGTCTTCAACACCTCCATCATCTTGCCTGCAGAATTATCTTTATTTAGAGACAGTAACTGTCTTTGCTTATTGTTAATATATTTAGCAAGCCCTGCATTTTTGATGCTAAGACTGCATCCATACAGAATCTTATCCTCCGATAGGGTAACCTTTCTCACCATTATACCCATAAGAGAGAAGTTAATCCCCAAATCCGCAAACACAAGCCTTACCGGTGTTCCAACAGATATGTTTTGAATGTCAAAGGATGAGACAAAAGAGTAGCCCGTTTCACTCACGTCCTTAACAATAACATTTACCGCCTTCCTGTTTGCTCCCACCTGAGCCACACCAGAGATTCCGACAAAGAGCCTAAAAGCCTCTCTCCTATTCATGTTAATCCCTTCGGTAAATGCTTTTATCTTATATACAGTGCCTTCTTTAATTGACACTAACTCTGTATATACATTTTTCCAAACTATAGGCGACTTGTCAGGCCTAATCAACATGATATCAACCGCTACACCCTCGCCTGATATCCCCATAACATTTCCATTATTCCTAATTACATCTATGAAAACAAACTTATCATCCCTAGCCATGACCTTAGATGCAAATTCCAATTTATTCTTATTTATTGTAATTTGAATAAGGACATTAGCTCCCTTTTCAATTTCAGTAATCTTCATAGCCTACCTCACGCTCATATTCTTATTCAATCTTATATGATTAGAGCCATAAAAGCAAGAAAACTGTGCCATCACTTTAATAAAAGTGAATAGCACAGTTTTTAAAATTAATTATAAATCTTATTCCTCATCCCAGTTGTGATATACATTCTGTACATCATCCTCATCATCGAGAAGATCAAGAATTCTCTTCATCTTCTTGATATCATCAGGATCTGTGAGATTTACAGTTGTCTGTGGAAGCTTAGTAACTTCAGCAGAAGCAAGTTCAATACCAGCTTCAACTAAGGCATCATTTACAGCATTGAAATCATCAGGTGCTGTGAGAACCTCGTAGCAATCTTCTTCCTCATTGAAGTCTTCAGCGCCAGCATCAAGTGCAATCATCATAAGATCATCAGCTCCCATCTCGCAGTCTTCCTTAGAGATGATAATCTGACCCTTCTCGTCAAACATAAATGATACGCAGCCTGGTGTACCAACATTTCCGCCGCCCTTTGTGAAAGCACTACGAATATTAGCTGCTGCTCTGTTACGGTTATCTGTAAGAGCCTCAACAATGATAGCTGATCCGTTTGGTCCATATCCCTCGTATACTACTGACTCAAAGTTAGACATATCGCTGCTTGCAGCCTTCTTGATAGCTCTATCAATTGTGTCGTTAGGCATGTTTGAAGACTTAGCCTTAGCTACAATCTGTCTTAACTTACTGTTATTGTTGACATCAGGGCCGCCCTCTTTAACAGCAACCATGATTTCTTTACCAAGTCTAGTAAAGGCTTTTCCCTTAGCTGCATCGTTAGCAGCCTTTTTATGTGCAATATTTGCAAATTTTGAATGTCCTGACATAATTAAAAATTCCCTTCAAATAAAGATCTAAATCTACTGAGAGTTGGTATTAGAGATTTTCCTTAATCTTTGCAATTATCTGTGCATACTCATCTTCGCTCAAATACTTGCGGTCTGGGTTCATAAGGAATACTCCGCCCCACTCAAACTCATCATCCTTGTACTTAGGGCAAAGATGGAAGTGTAAATGATGACCTGTATCACCGTAAGCACCATAGTTAACCTTATCTGGATTGAATGCCTTCTGAATTGCTCTTGAAACTAAAGCTACATCCTCAAAGTAAGCAGCTCTTTCTTCTGCTGTAAGTTCATTCATATCACCTACATGCTTCTTATGTGCTACAATACATCTGCCCTTGTGGCTCTGCTCTTTAAAAAGATAAACCTTAGATGTCTCAAGCTCACAAATCTTAATACCAAACTTTGCAACAAGTTCGCCTTCTACACAATATGCGCAATTATTATCGATCATGAAAAATACCCTCTTTCCAAAACTATTAATTAAACAAATTTGAAAACAGCTTATGCAATGATTCGACAGGCCTGATACAAATCTGTCGAATCATTATTTTAAACTATTCGATTTATAAGACTCAATAGAATTTTATATTTACTCAGCATCCTTAATTGAGAAGCTAAGTCTACCCATCTTATCCTTGCCCATACACTTACACTTTACAAGGTCACCAAGTGTGAGCACGTCTTCAACATGGTTAATTCTCTCATTAGCAATCTTAGAAATGTGAACCATTCCTTCCTTGCCAGGAGCAAACTCGATAAATGCACCAAATTCCTTAATGCTAACTACCTTACCTTCATAGATAGTGCCCTCTTCAAAATCAGATACGATTGTATTGATATACTTGAGTGCCCTATCCATACCAGCCTGCTCAACGCCACAGATTGAAACAAATCCATCATCATTGATATCAATCTTTACGCCGCACTCCTCGATAATAGTGTTAATAACCTTTCCACGCTGACCAACAACTTCACCAATCTTAGCTGGATCAATCTTAGTCTGTATAATCTTAGGAGCATACTTGCCAACAGTCTTTCTTGGCTCAGCAATAGCCTTCTTCATACATGTATCCATGATAAAGAATCTAGCCTCACGAGTTCTCTTGATAGCTTCCTCAACAATAGGTCTTGTGAGACCGTGAATCTTAATATCCATCTGAATTGCTGTGATACCCTCTGTAGTACCAGTAACCTTAAAGTCCATATCTCCGAAGAAATCCTCAAGGCCCTGAATATCAGTAAGTACTACGTAATCATCATCAGTATCACCAGTTACAAGTCCGCATGAAATACCTGCTACCATTCTCTTAATTGGAACACCTGCAGCCATAAGTGACATACATGATGCACAAGTAGAAGCCATTGATGTTGAACCATTGGACTCGAATGTCTCAGATACAGCACGGATTGCATATGGGAACTCCTCTGTTGAAGGGATAACTGGCTTTAAAGCTCTCTCTGCAAGAGCACCGTGACCGATTTCTCTTCTTCCTGGTCCTCTAGATGGCTTAGTCTCACCTACTGAGTATGAAGGGAAGTTATACTGGTGAATATATCTCTTCTCAGTAACGTTAGAGTCAAGGCCTTCAACCTTCTGAGCCTCTGAAAGAGGAGCAAGTGTTACAACGTCACAAATCTGTGTCTGACCTCTTGTGAACATAGCAGAACCATGAACTCTAGGGATAATATCAACCTCTGCAGCAAGTGGACGAATCTGAGTGATTTCTCTGCCGTCAGGTCTCTTATGATCCTTTAAGATCATCTTACGAACAGTCTTCTTCTCATACTGATAAATAGCCTCACCAAGAACAGCAAGATAAGCCTCATTTTCGGCAAATGCTTCCTTTAACTTTGCTGTTACTTTATCAATATTCTTATCTCTTGTCTGCTTATCATCTGTGAAAACTGCCTTCTCCATCTCTTCAGGAGGAACAATTTCCTTCATCTTCTCGAACATCTCAGCAGGAATAGCACAACTCTCATAAGAATGCTTGATCTTACCACACTCAGCAACAATAGTCTCGATGAACTCAATAATTGTCTGGTTTATATCATGAGCCTTGTAAATAGCCTCAATCATTTTAGCTTCAGGAATTTCCTTAGCACCAGCCTCAATCATGATTACCTTCTTCTTTGTAGAAGCAACCGTGAGCTGGAGATCTCCAGACTGCCACTGTTCCTGTGAAGGATTCACAACGAACTCACCATCGATAAGTCCCATCTGTGTCATAGCACATGGGCCATCAAATGGAATATCTGAAATGCTAGTAGCAATTGATGCACCAATCATTGCAAGGAGCTCTGGTCTACACTCAGGATCCACTGACATAACCATATTATTGAGAGTAACATCATTACGATAATCCTTAGGGAAGAGAGGTCTCATAGGTCTATCAATTACTCTTGATGTGAGAATAGCATTCTCGCTAGCCTTACCCTCTCTCTTATTAAATCCACCAGGAATTTTTCCTACTGAATACATCTTTTCTTCGTAATCTACGCTAAGTGGGAAGAAATCAATACCTTCTCTTGGTTCTTTAGAAGCTGTAGCAGTAGATAAAACTGTAGTGTCACCATAGTGCATTAATGCTGCACCATTAGACTGAGCACAAACTCTTCCGATATCAACGCTGAGAGTTCTGCCAGCTAATTCCATTTCGTAATGTTTAAACATTAATTTATTTCTCCTTTTATTTTTTTATTATGGAGCCCGAAACAACTGATACGAGCACCATATCATAAATATGATGCGCATATCAGCAGTCTCGGTAAGCTCCATATTTCTCATTTTTGCACGCTAAACGTGACAAAAGCAGGATGAAGCCAAAACTTCACCCTGCCCGATAAGTCAATTACTTTCTTAAACCAAGACGAGCAATAAGATTTCTGTATGCTTCGATATCATCGTTCTTGAGATATGCAAGAAGTGCTCTTCTCTTACCTACCATCTTAAGAAGACCTCTTCTTGAGTGGTGATCCTTCTGGTTAACCTTAAGGTGCTCTGTGAGCTCAGCAATTCTCTCTGTAAGGATTGCAATCTGAACTTCTGGTGAACCTGTGTCGCCTGGCTTTCTGCCGTAAGCTTCGATAATTGATGCTTTCTTTTCTTTTGTAATCATTATAATGATCCTCCTTTAAATAATCGCCTGTTACTAAGATTAAGGTCGGAGTGTCCTAAACCTGAATAACGGCTAAACATACTCAGATAATATATCACAAAGACATATTTGACACAAGTATAAATTATATTTTTTTAAACTTTTTTTCAAAATACAGACTTAAGATTAGATTTAAAAGTAAGAACACAAAGAGAATCACCAGGTTCTTACCCACCAAATAACTAATAATCGAAATATTAAATGTTGACTTTTCCATAAAAGTCAAGCTTTTCAAAGGTGCATCCAAATAAGGAAATCCATAAATTTTAAAAGCGCTTCCATACTCAATTATTTTTATCAAAGCAAAACTTACACATATATTAATTGATTTGATCAATAATACAGTCCACAGGTAGTCTGATTTCCATCTGCAATATGACCTTCTTAAAATATAGACATGTGCTTCCTTTTCCACTTTATAGTACTCAATATTTATTATAATAATAGATATCAAAAAAAGAATATTCCTGTATCATGCAAATTTTCACATTAATCCAGATGAAACTATTGCACTTGTTTTAGATAAAAGTGGTAATGAGCTTAAAAAAATTGTACTAGCCAAATCGGATGAAGTCTATTTCGGAGATGATGATTATTTCTTTATAAAATCAAAAAATGTAATATCTTATTGTAAAAAGGAGAATATTTTATCAGATACCCCATTCATTAGTTTAGGCCAATAAGCCGCAATGTAAGTCTTTTAATAAAAGAAAGGTGCCTACCATTATACTACCTATCCAAATAAGGATCAGCAATATAGAGGTAAGCACCTTTTTATAAATCATAATTATTTAAAAATCATAAAATCCCACAATTAGAGATTAAGATAATCACATAAACATTTCTTTTGCAAATTCCTGGTCTTTATCCATCTGTGCCTTGAGTGAGTCAAGACTTTCAAATTTCATCTCTGGTCTTATAAAATGCAGAAGCCTCACTTCAACCTGTCTGCCATATATATCTTCATCAAATTCAAAAAGATGAGTCTCTACATCAACCTCAGCAGCATCGCTAACAGTAGGCTTAACACCTACATTAGTAACCCCTTTGTATTCCTTGTCATCAATCACAGTAACAGTTGCATAGACTCCGTTAGGTGGGAGCAATTTACTTGCTTGCGGATAGATATTAATTGTAGGAGTGTCTATTTTATGTCCTACTTGAGCTCCAGGACTTACTGTGCCATATATTGAAAAAGGTCTTCCAAGCAGCATGTTTACAGTTTCCATATGTCCCACTCTCAATTCTTCTCTGACATAAGTAGAACTTATTTCTCTGTCTTGAAATTTTTCTTTTTCAACAACAATCGCTTCAAACCCAAAACTCTCTGCATGTTTTTTTAAGTATTGAGCATCACCAGCTCTGTTTCTTCCAAAACAATAGTCGGTTCCAACCACAACGATTTTTGCATGGAGCTTATTAATCAAAATTTCTTTAATAAAATCATCAGGTTCCATATGCATCAATTCATTTGTGAAAGGATATTCAACTTCTACATCTATCCCTTCTTCAGTCAGGAAACGCTTTCTTTCAAGATTAGTAGAAATAAAATGCTGCTTGCTCTGTGGCAACAATGTAAGTGGAATCCTATCAAAAGTAAATGCTACTGAAAGTAAATTATTCTCTTTTGCTTTTTGATTGACAATATTGATAAGTTTCTGGTGTCCTCTATGTATGCCATCAAACTTACCAAGTGTCACCACACTCGATCTCTCAAGTTCAAAGTTTTGTGTACCTGAAATATATCTCATAAGCCATCCTTATAAATAGTCATTTACTCAAAAATCTATATTATTATACCAAAAACATCTTTACTGGGACAAGCATATTATCTTCAAATATGTATATTCCAACAAACAATCCATCCTCATTATATACCCTGTATTTTTCTCCATCAAATAAATCTAAGCCTAAATCATTAGCAATTATAAACTTGTTTCCATTTTCAAGATACTTGTCATAGGTATGCGGAATTAAAATCTTCGTCTCATTAAATATATCATCAACTCTAGTAATTGTTTCTTCAAATTCACCTTTTAGAACTAGGGCAGCAATTTGATTTAAGGTATAAGTCTCATCCAGCTTGAAGTTACCAACTCTAGTCCTTTTTAAACTTTTCATGCAAGCTCCGCATCCAAGATCTCTTCCAATATCATCGCACAGAGAGCGTATATATGTTCCTTTAGAACAATCAACACTAAACCTGATTGTCTTTTCATTACCATCCAAGCAAATCTCATTAATACGAATAGCATCTATATGAATTTTTCTAGCTTGTCTTTCAATCTCGATGCCATCTCTTGCTAGCTCATACAGTTTCTTACCATTATGCTTCAGAGCTGAATACATGGGCGGAACCTGCATAATATCGCCTATATAATTCCCTATAACCTCAACTATCTGTTTTTCTTCCACATTGACATCATTGATTTCCAAAATATTACCGGAAATATCAAGGGTGTCTGTCACTGTGCCCAAGAGAAGTTCCGCTTCATATGTTTTTGACCAGTCTGTAATCAATTCACATACTTTAGTAGCTTTCCCAAGACATACAGGCAATACCCCCACCGCATCTGGATCTAATGTGCCAGTATGTCCTATTTTTTTCTGATGTAAAATTCCCCTAAGCTTGGCTACAACATCATGTGACGTAAAACCAGCTTCTTTATATACATTAACAATTCCATTATAATCCATTATTTATCAAGTTCCCCATACTGTCTTTCAACGTCTTCGCTAATCTTGTTAATAATTGCATGGACATTTTTTAATTTTGAATTAAAGCCTGCTGCTCTGGCATGGCCACCACCGCCATAAGCAGTCGCAATTTTTGCTACATCAATCAGACTTTTAGATCTCATACTTACCTTATATGTTTCCTCATCTACCTGATAGATAAATATTGCAACCTCTACGCCATCTGTCAGTCTTAACTGCTCAACGACTCCCCCAAGGTCTTTACCATCTATACCATAGAAATCCATCTCTTGCTTTCCAACAAAAGAAAAAATGCATTTGCCATTATAAAAGAGGACGCTCTCAAGCAAAGCTCTGCCTAGAATCTGATTCTGCACATAAGTCTTTTTATAGAAGCTGTTATCTATAATACTTGAATAATCAATCCCCATATCCATACAGAATCCAGCTATTTCCATGGTTCTTCTCTTTGTACATGAATATTTAAAAACACCAGTATCATGAATAATACCTGTATAAATACACTCAGCAACAGTTTTACTAATTTTTTCACTGTCAAGAAGCGTGAACAGGACCTCACAAGTAGAACTTGCATCAGCTTCAAGAATTGTTAAATCTGCATAGCCTGTGTTACTCACGTGATGATCAATACAAATCTTTTTGCCAGCATTCTCATAAACCTGTGAGAATGGTTCAAATCTATCTGCAGAACTTGAATCCATGCAGAATATAAGATCATATTTTTTATCATCAGCATCATTCTTTATCTCTTCAATTCTAGAAAGGTAATTAAACTCCTCTCCTGCCTTTTCAAGGAAAAGTGACACATCAATACTTTTATGGTTCTCTTTAATATAATTGTAAAGTGCCAAAGTCGAGCCTATGCAATCTCCATCGGGTCTCACATGTCCAGTGATAGCCACTGAATCAAGACCTTCAATAATTTTTTCAATCTGTGCCATAATTACCTCTTCTCTAAAGTAAACAGGGGCTAAAGTAGCCCCAAAGCTTCTTTCACTTAAGCATCAATATCATCTTCATTTTCAATATGCTTTGATGCATCATTCTTAGAAACCTCATCGATAAGATGGGTCATATTTACACCATACTCAATAGACTGATCAAGAATAAATCTGATTTCTGGTGTATTTCTAAGGTTTACTGTTCTCGCAAGTTCTCTTCTAATATAGCCCTCAGCACTCTTTAATCCAGCAAGAGTATCAGACTGCGACTTTTCATCACCCAAAACACTGATAAAAGCCTTGCAAGTCTTTAAATCAGGAGCGACTTCAACAGCTACAACACTTGTAAATTGATTGATTCTTGGATCCTTGATTTCATTGTGAATAATTGAGCTAAGCTGTCTTAAAACTTCTTCATTTATTCTAACATTTTTAACGCTGTTCTTTCGCATAAAAATTCCTCACTATTCAAAAACCCCGACCACAGCAGGTGGCCGAGGCTTGTTCTTCAATTAAGGTAAACCTATCTTGGTACCTCAACCATAATATATGCTTCTAATACGTCATCCACCTGAATTTCGTTAAATCCTTCAACAACGATACCACATTCAGCACCGCCCTTAACTTCCTTAACATCATCCTTAAAGTGCTTAAGAGTTGCAATAGGACCTTCAAAAATCTGATCCTTTCCTCTTGTAATACGTACCTTAGAATCTCTAGTAATTCTACCATCATCAACAGTACATCCAGCAATATTACCGATACCAGATGCTTTAAACATCTGTCTGATAGTAGCGTGACCGATAATCTGTTCTGTGTAAATAGGCTCAAGCATTCCCTTGAGAGCAGCACTTACGTCCTCGATAGCGTTGTAAATTACAGAGTAAAGTCTCAAATCAACATTCTCTCTGTCAGCAACTTCTCTAGCCTGATTATCTGGTTTTACATTAAATCCGATAATAATAGCATTAGATGCAGATGCAAGAACTACATCAGATTCGTTAATATTACCAACACCACCATGAATAACCTTAACTGCAACTTCCTCGTTAGAAAGCTTAACAAGCGAAGCCTTAACAGCTTCAACAGAACCCTGAACATCAGCCTTGATAATGATTGCAAGTTCCTTCATGTTTCCAGCCTTAATCTGGTCAAAAATTGCATCAAGTGAAACCTTATGTTTAGTATCATCAAGAAGCTTCTTCTTGCCCTCGGCGATAAAGGTCTCAGCAAATGCTCTAGACTCCTTCTCAGTATCCTTAGCTACGAGTATTTCACCGGCATTAGGAACTGCATTAAGACCAAGAATCTCAACAGGTGTAGAAGGTCCAGCAACCTTAACTCTCTTGTTCTTATCATTGATCATAGCTCTGATCTTACCATAGCACTCACCAGCAGCTACATAATCGCCAACATGAAGTGTACCCTTCTGAACAAGAACAGTTGCAACAGAGCCTCTGCCCTTATCAAGCTCAGCTTCAATAACAATACCTCTTGCATTACGGCTAGGATCAGCTTTAAGCTCCTGAACCTCAGCTGTAAGAAGAATCATATCAAGAAGATTATCAATACCTTCCTTAGTATGAGCAGATACTGGACAGAAGATTGTACTGCCGCCCCAATCCTCAGGTACCAATTCATATTCCATAAGCTCCTGCTTAACCTTCTCAAGGTTAGCATTTGGCTTATCAATCTTGTTAACAGCAACGATAATCTCTACATCTGCAGCCTTAGCATGGTTGATAGCCTCAATAGTCTGTGGCATAACACCATCATCAGCAGCTACTACAAGAATTGCAATATCTGTAGCCTGTGCACCACGCATTCTCATAGCGGTAAATGCTTCGTGACCAGGAGTATCAAGGAATGTGATTGACTGACCATTAACATCAACTGTGTAAGCACCGATCTTCTGTGTGATTCCACCAGACTCCTTAGCAGTTACATGTGTCTCTCTGATAGCATCAAGCAAAGAAGTCTTACCATGGTCAACGTGACCCATTACACAGACAACAGGTGGTCTAGATACAAGCTTAGCCTCATCCTCGTCATCCTCTTTGAGAAGTTCAGCAATAACGTCAACCTTCTTCTCATGCTCACAGATACAGTTAAACTCAAGAGCAATCTCTTCAGCCTTATCATACTCAACTTCAGTGTTAATTGTAACAATCTCACCGCTGAGGAAAAGCTTCTTGATAAGCTGGGCTGGAACAACCTTCATTCTTTCAGCAAGCTCCTTAATTGTAAGTGTATCAGGAAGTGTAATCTGCTTGATAGTCTCTTCTTTCTTCTCTGGCTTATTAGGCTTGGTATTAGGCTTTTTACCATTCTTTGAAAATCTAAGATTTTCCTTAGCGTCTACATTCTTCTTATCATAATCATTTTTATGATTATCATTTCTATGCTCCTGACGTCTAGCTGTGTTCTTAGCATCGAACATAAATGATGAATCACTTACGCCGCTATCAGCATGTCCGCCCTTTGAGCGATTGAAATTGCCCTGGCCACGGTTAGCTCCCTGCTGACCATTTCTATTAAATCCAGATTTGTTTCCACCATTAGAATTATTGTAAGAGCCCTGCTGTCCTCTGTCAATTCTGTCTCTATTGCCATAGCTATTTCTATTAGAAGAACCATCTGTTCTATTGTTATAGCCATTTTCTCTATTAGAGTTATAGCCCTCAGATCTGTTAAATGAGCCGCCTCTGTCAGATCTGTTGAAAGAACCTTCAGATCTGTTGTTATTTCTATCAAAATTTCTGTTATCGTTTCTGTCGCGGTTTCCATATGATGAATTTCTGTCTCTATTGAAAGAACCTTCAGATCTATTTCCACTTCTGTCGTTGTTTCTATCAGAACTTCTGTCATTATTTCTATCGCGGTTTCCATATGATGAATTTCTATCGTTTCTAAATGATCTGTTGTCACTTCTATCACGATTGTTATATGTGTTAGAACTTCTATCATTTCTACCTGCTCTATCATTATTCTGACTAGACTCAGAAGCCTGTGGAGCAATGTTATTATTAGAAGATGAAGCCTTCTCATCATACTTCTTTAAAATCTCATTGATTTTCTCAGAATTGCGATAAGTTGCATTGTTATTGATTATATTCTTCTGTCCATAGTTAGTCTTGCTTGAGATATTAGTTCTCTCTTTATATACAGGACGTGAACTATTCTGTGGAAAGTAAAGTTCAGATACAATCTTATCTGACTGCTTTGACTTAGAATAATCAGACTTTGCGTCGTGCGACTTTTCTTCTGAATTCTTAGGCATAGAATCCTTTTTAGAAGCAGATTTCTGCTGGTTCTCCTGATCCTTACTGCCACTATTACCTGAGCCTGAAGCATAAGCCTTCTTAGCTCTAGCAATATCATCATCACTCACACCAGATGCAGTAGTATAAGTCTTGCTTGCATTACTAAGCATAGAAGCCATATCCTTTGGCTTTACATTAAGTTCTCTTGCTAATTCGTAAACTCTCATATTCGATATCTTACCTCTTTATATGAGCTCACAGTTATTAAATCAATTTAAGAATATTTTCGGCAAATGCTTGGTCTATGATAGCTACTGATGCTCTGAACTCTTTGCCAGTAGCCTTTCCCAGTGAAAGCTTATTGCCATAAATCACCAAAGGAATATTCCTATAATTGGTCATATCTGTAAACTTTTTCTTTGTATTATCCGAGGCATCTTCTGCTAGGATTACCAAAAAAGCTTTACCCTGTTTGATTGCATTCTCACAGGAAAACTCTCCGCTGACAACCTTGCCGGCTCTCATGGCTAATCCCAACATACCTAACGCCTTATTATTCAAATTGCTCAAATTCCTTCTCCAGTTCATCAAAAAGATTATCATCAACCTTAGTCTTAAAGGATCTTTCAAGCCCTTTAGTCTTGATAGCTAATTTAAGACATTCTTTATTCTTGCAGATATAGGCGCCTCTACCGTTCTTACGACCGCTAGCATCCAGTTCTATGCCATCATCTGTCTTAATAATACGAAGCATATCTTTTTTAGCTTTCATCTCTTTACAACCAATGCACTGTCTGGTAGGAATTTTTTTTACAGCTTTAATTTCCTTAGCCATATGAATTACTCTTCGTCAGCTGAGTCTTGTGCAACTTCATCATTGCTTTCAAGTTCATCATCAGCAAAAACGTCCTCATCCATATCCTCATCAAATACTGAATCAGCATCAGCATTTGAATTTTCCATCTGTGACTCACTCTTGATATCAATACCATAACCTGTGAGCTTTGCTGCAAGTCTTACATTCTGTCCTGCCTTACCAATAGCAAGTGAAAGCTGCTGATCTGAAACAACAACAGTAGCCTTTTTGTTATTGTTCTCATCTAAATATGCTGAGATGCTTACTACTTTAGCAGGGCTTAAAGCATTAACAATAAACTGAGCAGGATTCTCATTCCAAGCAATAACATCTATCTGCTCACCGCCAAGTTCATCAACAATAGTTCTAACTCTTGTTCCATTCTCACCCACACAAGCACCGATTGGATCCACGTTAGGAACTTCAGACTTAACTGCGATCTTAGTTCTAGAGCCTTCCTCACGTGCAACATTAACAATCTTAACACTGCCCTGAGCTATCTCTGTAACTTCTTCTTCAAAAAGACGCTTAACAAGAAGAGGAGTCTTACGAGAAACCTTGATAATAAGCTTTCCACTTGACTTATCATTATTATCATTATTCTTTACAATATTTGAAACCTCAAGAACATAGAGCTTAATTCTATCTCCGTTCTTGTAATTTTCGCCCTTAACACACTCATTCTTTCTTAAAACAGTCTGTGTCTTTCCGATATTTACAACGATATTGCCTCTATCATCTACTCGCTGTACAAGGCCAGTGATAATCTCATGTTCCTTTGAATGATACTCATTATAAAGAGCAACCTTTTCTTCTTCTCTAATCTTCTGAAGTACTGTACCACAAGCAACTCTGACAGCCCTTCTTGTAAAGACCTCTGCCTCAACTGGAATCTTTACCTCTGAGCCGATTTCTGCCTTTGGATCAAGCTTAAGAGCATCTGAAAGTGTGATTTCTTTGTTCTTATCAATAAGATCTTCTCTAGTTGCATAAGGAAACTCATCTTTTTCCTCTTCGCTGAGTTCATCATCAACAACAGTCTTGATAGAATAAATCTTGAAATCACCTGTCACTCTATCAAGCTTTACTTCACAGTTTTCAGCACTAGAAAACTGGCTCTTGAACTCATCCTTAAGTGACTTTTCAACTGCATCGAGGAGCACTTCTTTGTTAATTCCCTTTTCCTCTACAAGTAAGTCAAGTGCTTCAATTACTTCTTTACCCATTTTAATAATCCATCTCTTTCTGTGCCTAGGCACTAATTATATTTGATTAATTTGAAGAATCATCCTCATCTTGTTCAAAGCTAATTCTTGCAGCAGCTATCATATCTTTGCTTGCTTGCCATTCAGTATTATCATCAAGAATTAATCTAACTGTTGAATCTTCATAAGAAACTAATTTTCCTGATATTTCTTTCACTCCATCAAGGGCCTTATAAAGTTTAATATCAACATTCTTGCCAAGAGCCTTTATGTAATCTTTCTCTCTCTTTAAAGGTCTTGTAAGTCCTGGTGAGCTAACTTCAAATATATACTCACCGTCTACATAGTCCTCTTCATCGAGAATCACATTAAACTCTCTGCTCACTGCCTCGCAGTCATTGACTGTAACTCCGCCTGGCTTTTCTATGTATACTCGAAGGTAATAGTCGCTTCCCTCTTTCACATATTCGACTAAATAAAGCTCAACGCCACACTTTTCAAGTATTGGCATGATAAGCTCTTCTGTCTTAGCCTCAATGTCTTCCGCTCTTTTCATTGATGCTCCTTTCAAAAGGCTTGTCAATAGTTCCAAGTAATATCAAGAAAAAGAGTGGACCAAAACCGGTCCACTCTTCTTTCAAGAAGTATTACGTAGCTCATAGGAGAGTCGAACTCCTGTCTTCGCCGTGAGAGGGCGACGTCTTAACCACTTGACCAATGAGCCATAATGTATAAGCTGTAAGCCGCTCCAGTGCTGTATTTCAGCAATCTGTTTTGTGTGCCTCAGCAAGTACTTGATTATAATACTTTGTTTCCACCATAATTGCAAGCACTTTTTTAAACTTTTTTTGTTTTTTTATAAGTACAATCTCAAAACCCGCTTATTTTCTGGCCCAAGGTCCCTAACATCTTTCAAAATCAACGATATTTTTTTCTTATTTCTGACTTTAGTCCTAAAGAACTTATTGATTTCCAAGGAAATAAGCCAACTCTAATGCAGTAGCTATAAAAAAAACCGGGATAACCCCGGTTTCAAAATCAAATTTTGATCAGTTTTTTGATTAGTGATCAGCTTTATTTAATTAGATTGCTGTAAAAAGTGCTGTAAAAACACCTGCACTTATCAGTCCCATAATAATTCCAGCCATCATTACGCCACATAAGACAGCTATAACACTTTTCTTAAATCCCATATCTAAGAAACTTGCTGCCAAAGTGCCTGTCCAAGCTCCGGTTCCAGGAATAGGAATACCTACAAACAAAAGCAAGGCAATAAATAAGCCATTTCCAGCTTTAGCTTTAAGCTTTTCGCCTCCCTTGTGGCCTTTTTCTATACAGAAAGTAAAGAACTTACCAATAAACTTCTTATCCTTTCCCCATTCAAGTACCTTTCTGGCAAAAAGATAAATAAATGGCACAGGTATCATATTTCCTATAACACATATTATATAAGACTGTAGCAAAGGCAGTTGATATCCCTGTGATATAACTATCGAACCCCTAAGCTCTACAAGTGGAACCATTGACACCAAAAAAATTATCAAATACTTTTTAAAATTCAACATACGCTCTCGTTTCTTGTTCACAGCATACTGCAAACAGATTTTTAATTCTATAATGTGATATTTATTAAAGCAACTTGTCACATTATATACGAATTAATATATAGAAACAAGAAAAAATTTCATAATACATCCATATACAATATATCATTTATCAAGTACAAGATTACAAGAGCTCCTAAAAAATGACTTATATTTCATCACAATCCTTATAATACCTTAATATCAAGCTAGTCACTTCACTGTAATTAGCGCTAGCTCCATAATAATTAAGGTAAGTATCTGTAAATTCCTGGCCAGCCTTATGTATATCTTCTTTTTTTATAGGTAAAACTTTTTCTAACTCTTCTATTTCGTCATATACCCCAGCGTCATAGTATCTCATGTCATAAATGACTAGATTATTAAAAGCTATATCATTTTCGTAATTTTGGGGATCTAATTCATAATAATCATTATCAATAAATCTTAGAACTCCAATAATTCCAGAATATCTAATCAAGTCATCATCAGAATTAACACATATTAGATACGATAAATAATTTGCCTCACCCTCATACATGTAACCTTTAAGATGACTTAATTCATGACATGCAGTATATGGTATCTGCGCTACAGTCAGATACTTTGACACGTTTGCCTCCATAGAAAAAGGAAAATACACTCCTATCAAATCACTTTCATACATAATATATGAGAAAAGAGGAGATTTATAATCTGGCACATATAAAGAAAATCTCTGATCAATAATAGAGTATGACCTAACTGCCTCATTGATATCTTGTCTTAGGTTACCATCATCTACTATATTCCCATCATTATCCCTTTTAAGTTTTAAGGACAAACTATTCGCTTCAAGCAAAAGCATATTTCTCACACGTCTTATTTCATCAAGATCAGCTTTATAATCACTAGAAATCTTTTCCTGATTTTTATTATTATCAACTTCAAGCTTTGAGCAATTATATGGAATAGAACAATTCAAGGTAATAATAAGTGACTCTAAAGCTATCATAATCAACAGAAATCTAATTAGATATGATAGCATTTTTTTCAGTTTTATAGTCTCTATTTTAAAAACTTTAGCAAAAGTCACCCCTAATAATAATGCTAAAAGAAATACGATACTTATAAGCCCTAAAAATATAATAATTTGCCCCACAGAAACACTAAAAAGCCCGCTGAACCTCAATAAAGGATAAGAGACATAACGAAATAATCTAGAAGTATACCAATCACAAAAGGCTTTAAATCTAGCACAAATATTCAAAGCAAGAGTAATAATAAAAATAATAATTATTAAAACAAAAGTCTTTTTCTTTTTAAACATAAGCCAACCTGTAAACTTCAAATAGAACAATTAAAATAGCAGACAAAATTGAGAACGCAGCCACAGCCTTATTATATATATATAATATACAGTTCTATATATTTTGTCAATTTCTATAGTTTTATGTTGTTTTTTGATTTTATATTCAAGCAATTATAAAAACATCTTATAAAATAATTATAAGATGTTTTTATTTTAAATGCTATTTAGTTTTTTTAAATCCATTCTTCGAATTAATTCTCTGCTGATTTTACCGCTTGTACTCTTTGGAAGACTTTCTACAAATTCAATCATTCTTGGCATTTTATATCTAAAATACTTGATGATTGCTGTTAATAAATAAAAAAAAGCTCTTATAGCAGCATTTGCCACTATAAGAGCTTTTTTAAACTAATATAAATACCCTTATGCCATCATATCAAACAAAGATAGCTGATTGCTGTCAGCCATACCTTCAAGCATACCCAAATCATCAAGTTTTCTAATTACAGAATCACCGACATGAGCCCTAGATTTTAGGTCATCCTTGGAGAGGAAGTTGCCATCCCTGGCTGCAATCTCTATTCCCTCACCGGCAGATTCACCTACACCAGATATAACCTTAAAGGAAGGCATAATCTTCTCCCCGATTATCTGGAATCTTCTCGCTGTCGCCCTATATATGTCAATAGGTTCAAACTCGAAACCTCTGGCATACATCTCCTCGACTAAGAGCATATCTTTTAACTCATCCTCCTCAGTCTTAGAGGCTGTTTTATCAGCAATTTTTCTTCTGTATTCCTTCATGATTTCCCTGAGTTTATCTGCTCCCATTGCCATCTTCTCATAGTCGAAGTGGTCAGCTCTTATGCTGAAGTAAGCACAATAGTAAGCTAATGGATAAAAGACCTTACAATAAGCAACTCTCCAGGCCATCATAACGTAGGCTGCGGCATGAGCCTTAGGGAACATGTACTTGATTTTCTCACACGACCATATATACCAATCCGGAACGCCATGGTCAGTCATAATCTTCTTCCACTCAGGCCATTCCTTGCACTTTCCCTTGGCTACTTTACCCTTTCTGACATTCTCCATAATCTTGAAGGCTGTCTCATTCTCCAGGCCTCTGCCAATAAGGTAGGTCATAATATCATCTCTTGTACATATCGCAGTCTGAATTGTCGCAGTTCCAGACAAAATCAAATCCTGAGCATTGCCAAGCCATACATCAGTACCATGTGATAGTCCTGAAATACGGACCAAATCTGAGAAGTAAAGAGGCTTTGTATCCTTAAGCATCTGCATGGCAAACTGAGTACCAAACTCCGGAATTCCCAAGGCTCCGAGTTCACATCCACTTATATCCTCAGGCTTTATGTGCAAAGCATCCAAATTCTGGAAAAGAGACATAACCTCTTTAGAATCCAGGGGAATCTCTGCCGGGTCAACGCCTGTCAAATCCTGCAGCATACGAATCATTGTAGGGTCGAGATGTCCCAGAATATCGAGTTTCAGGAGGTTATGGTCGATTGAGTGGTAATCAAAGTGTGTGGTAATAATCGGAGTGTTCATATCATTGGCCGGATGCTGAACCGGGGTGAATGTATTGATATCGTCACCGATTGGCAAAACAACGATTCCACCTGGATGCTGGCCAGTCGTCCTTCTTACATCCATACAACCCTCAGAAATTCTAAGAATCTCAGGTTTATGCCAGTTCTGATTAAGTCCTGTAGCCTCCTGTTTGAGTTCAAGGAACTTTAAAACATAACCATATGCAGTCTTATCAGCGACACCGGCAATAGTTCCGGCCTTGAAAGTCTGCCCCTTTCCAAAGATAACCTCAGTATAGGCATGAGCCTTAGACTGGTACTCATTGGAGAAGTTAAGATCGATATCAGGCTCCTTGTTACCCTTAAATCCAAGGAAGGTCTCGAAAGGAATATCAAAGCCCAGCTTATCCAGCTTGTGACCACACTTTGGACAGTATTTATCAGGCATATCACAGCCCGCACCGCCGGCGTAAGCCTTGACATCATCTGAGTAGAAGTCGTTATACTTGCAGGCCGGACACAGATAGTGAGGACTTAGAGGATTAACCTCTGTAATTCCTGACATAGTCGCGGCAAATGATGAGCCTACCGAACCTCTCGAGCCAACCAGGTAACCATCATCGTTAGATTTCCATACTAGTTTCTGGGCTATTATGTACATAACCGAGTAACCATTGCTGATAATTGAGTTGAGCTCCCTGTCCAGTCTCTTCTCAACGATTTCTGGCAAAGGATCTCCATAAATCTCATGAGCCTTGTCATTGCAGATTTTTCTAAGCATCTGATCAGAGTTTTCAATCACAGGCGGTCTCTTGTCAGGTCGCACTGGAACAATATCCTCACAGAGGTCAAGAATAAAGTTAGGATTGGTAACTACAATCTCCTTGGCCTTGTCTGCACCAAGGTAGGCAAATTCATTGAGCATTTCCTCTGTTGTGTGAAGATATAGAGGGGCTTGATTCTTAACATCGTTGTAATCAAAGCCTCCACCTATCTGAATAACCTCTCTGTATATGGCATCCTCTGGATTTAAGAAGTGGACATCACAAGTGGCAACAACCTTCTTGTTCATCTTCTCGCCAAGAGCCACTATCTTTCTGTTGATTTCATTCAAGTCCTCAATGCTTGAAACATAGCTCTTCTGGCTCTCAATCTTGAACATATTGTTCCCGTTAGGCTGTATCTCAAAGTAGTCATAGAAATTGGCAATTCTGGCAATCTCCTCATCCTGTCTACCGAGCTCAATAGCTTCATAGAGTTCACCAGCTTCACAAGCCGAGCCAATGATCAAGCCCTCCCTGTGACTCATAACCATACTCTTTGGAATCTTAGGTCTTCTGTTGTAGAACCTGATATGAGAAGCACTTATGAGCTTGTATAGGTTAATTCTCCCCTGCTCAGACTTAGCAAGAATTATACAATGGTGGGCTCTCAGCTTTCTGATAGCCTCGTCATCGAGCAGGGCCTTCTCGTTGAGAGTGTCAAGATCAAAGATATCCCTGATTTTCATCATATCAATCATCTTGAGATACATGGCAGCAGTCGCCTCTGCATCATCCACAGCTCTGTGATGGTTCTCAAGCTTAACCCCTAAATGCTTACAGATAGCATCAAGGGTAAATCTTCCAAGTGTAGGAATCATAAACTGGGCAATTGCATAGGTATCCACTATTGTCGGATTAAAGTCTATGCCTAGATCAGCAGCTTTTCTTGTAATAAAACTGGTATCAAACAAGGCATTGTGTCCCACAACAGGCAGTCCCTCGCAAAAGTCCAAAAAGCGTGGTAAAACTTGGTCTACGGTTCCAGCATTGATAACCATAGAGTCATTGATGTGGGTGAGTTCCTCAATTCTTATAGGAATCGGTATCTGAGGATTGATAAACTCATCATATCTCTCGATAACCTGCCCATTTTCAATCTTAACGGCACCAATCTCAATAATCTTGTCATGTTCAGCAGAAAATCCAGTAGTCTCTATATCAAAGACAACCATCTTTCCGTCGACTGGATAAGCGTTAGGCTTAACTACAGGCTTTCTGGTATCGTCCACCAGATAGGCCTCAACTCCATAGATAAGCTTGAAATCGAGTTTTTCTCCCTTTTTCTTATACTTATCCCAGAGATCTTGCATCTTATGAAAAGCAGGTGTAAAGGCCTGTACCACTCCATGGTCAGTTATAGCAAGTCCCCTGTGTCCCCACCTTATAGCCTGATCAATGATTGACTCTATAGACGATACTCCGTCCATATCACTCATCTTAGTGTGACAGTGAAGCTCAACTCTCTTGTTGAGAGCGAGGTCCATCCTTGGCTCTCTCTTGTCGCTGCCCTTGCGGATACCGTCAATATGTGGGATAGTGATATCATCAGCGGCAAATTTGTCTAAGCTCGCACTTCCCTTGATTTTGAGGAAAGCTCCCTTTTTAATCACCTCTCTGATTTGGTCAATATTGTCATTTCTGGCAAAAATTTTACAGGTAATAGTGTCTTCAAAATCAGTCACATCAAAGGATACAATCGTCCTCTCATTTCTGATTGGCATCTCCTCAACGCCTCTGACCATACCCTCAACAACAATTCCTCCCATAGGCATATCCACTGATTTGATTGGGATTGGCTCCTCATCAAAATCAGTACCCCAGAGAAGGTCCTCATTATGAGGCTTCTTTCTGTAGTAAGATGAGAAGGAAGAATTAGAATCCTTAGAATTTCCTCCTAAAGCATCCTTATTTCCGCCAGATGAAGCCTTGCCTGCTGGGCTGAATCCCGCAGCCTTAGACGCATCCTTGGCTGAATTCTTAGCTGAGTCTGCGCTTTTATTTCCACCTGTCTTATCAGCTGTCTTTCCAGCCTTTTCTTTATCTGACTTTTCGTCACCAGATTCAGACTGAGCCTGACCCGAGCCTGCCTGAGCCTCAGACAGATTGGAACTAATTTGAGCTACTCTGAGCTTGATTCTATGCTCATTCTCCCTCTTAAACTCACTCTCTCCAAAATCCTCAAAGCTCATTTCAATATCAATAGGACATGAAAATCTGTTGCCAAAAACTGAGTCTAGATATTCATTCAGTTCTGGTGCCTGATGTCTCGCAGTAGTTCCATCTCTCATAGATAGCTTCATAGTGTAGTCGTCAAGGAATTCAATTTTTGATTCCTTAAAAACTACAAAGAGCAGCATATAATACTTTTCAAGCTCATAGTTCATGCTGGCATAGTACATCTCATATATCTGCTTAGGAGTATACTTTCCAGGAAGCACATATCTGTCGACAATTCTCACCTTCATGTTCTTGATGTGAAAAACCTGTTTCTTTAAGATAACTTCAATTTTGTAGATAATTTCCTTGCTGATAATCTTCTCAGACTTGGTATAAATTCTAGCAAGTGTGTTAGTTGACGTCCTTGTAATCTTTATTACATCCAAATTATTGGCATATATAACAAGATCACTTGGAAGATTCACCCTGGGAAAAGCTTCTAGAAACTTCATCTTTCCTCCGTAACTCTATATAAAACCTATTTAAATCTTTTAAAGTCAGATAGATTTAAAGCTATTGAATAATATTTAAATCTACTTAACAATCCTATTTCCAATTTTTTAATTCATCCTCAAGAGCAGTAAGCAACTGATCTTCCTCGACCTTTTTTACAATCTCTCCGCCCTTGATCAAAACTCCACAGCCGTCACCACCTGCTATTCCAAGGTCTGCCTCTTTAGCTTCACCAGGGCCATTGACAACACAGCCCATAACAGCAATTTTAAGATTTAGATCAGAATACTTGGCAGTGAGTCTCTCCACCTGCTGAGCCAGACCTATAAGATCAATTTTAGTTCTGCCGCATGTAGGGCATGAAACTATGTCAATTCCGCCTGATTTGAGACCCAAGTTCTTCAAAATCATCTTGGCTGCCTCAACTTCTCGAACAGGGTTGTCTGTAAGTGATACCCTTATAGTGTCGCCAATACCCTGATTTAAGATAATTCCCAGTCCCATAGCCGACTTTATAGAGCCAGAAAAAATAGTGCCAGCCTCAGTTATGCCCACATGAAGAGGATGTCTTGTCTCCTTTGCTATAAGCTCATGTGCCTTGACACACATCATAACATCAGAAGACTTGATGCTTATGACAAGATTGTCATAACCTAAATCCTCAATAATTTTCACCTTATCTAGAGCACTCTCAACAAGACCCTGAGCTGTAACTCCCTTGTACTTGTCAACAAGTTCCTTCTCAAGAGAGCCTGAATTGACTCCAACTCGGATTGGAATATTTCTATCCTTTGCTGTGTCAACCACAGCCTTAATCTTATCTATACTGCCAATATTACCTGGATTGATTCTAATCTTATCTGCTCCATTCTCAATCGCAGCTATAGCCATTCTGTAATCAAAGTGAATATCAGCAACCAGTGGAATATGAATTCTTTTCTTGATCTGGGCAATTGCCTTTGCAGCTTCAATATTTGGCACAGTCGATCTAATTATCTGACAACCTGCCTCCTCGAGTTCAAGAATCTGAGCCACAGTTGCCTCAACATCCTCAGTTGGTGTGTTAGTCATAGACTGAATCGCAACAGGATTTCCCCCACCTATTGTCACATTGCCAATCTTTACCTGATATGTATTATCTCTGTACATAAAAACCTCCTCGTATAAGCCTAATTTAGCAGGTCGCTTATGCAACCTGCTCTTAATTAGACTTGAAAATAGATTTATTTAATTTTCAATAATGACTTCACATATTTTATGAAGCCTCAACCCCAGGCATTAAGCCCACTTAGAATAAGCTATAGATATCCTTAAATAAGATATAAACCATAAGCAACATGAGAAGAATCATACCAACAAAGTGAACCATTCCCTCATGTTCCTTCTTAACAGGCTTTCCTCTGACAAGCTCAATCAAAAGGAAGAGAAGTCTTCCTCCATCCAAAGCTGGAAGTGGAATCAGGTTCATTACTCCAAGGTTGGCACTCAACATAATTATAAAATTAAAAAGGTTGAGCATAACATAGAAAGCTCCATCCGGTTTACTTTCCTGAACCACAGTATTGACCGAATCTACGATTCCAACTGGACCAGAGAGATTGTTGATGGAAAGCTTTCCTGTGAAGAGCATGCCGACACATTTAACAACAGCCTTAATCCAGTAATTAACCTGCTTTAGTCCATATTTGAAAGTTTCAAATGGGCCAACCTTGGTCCTGTATCCATAGTTATCAAAACCATAATAATAATCTGAGATATCAGTTTTATCGGGAATTATCTTAAGGCTGACTTCCTTATCTCCCCTTTTTACAACCATATCAGTCTCAACTGCGCCCTTATTTTTAAAGTACTCAGAGAGAAGGACTCCAGATTCTACATCATTGCCGTCTATCTTTAAAATAAGATCTCCAACCTCAAGTCCAGCCTTTGCGGCAGGTGAATCCTTGTTTATTGTAACTACTGAGCGGTCTTTGATACTGATACCGATCATGTATTTGGTGTACTCTCTCTTCTCAGGAGTTACTGAAATAGCAAGCTTTTGGTCATCCCTTAAAACAGTCAAATTCCAGGTCTCTCCATCGTGGAATGTCTGAGCATAAGACAAGTCCTCGGTAAATGTAGTGCTAGAGCCATTGATGCTTGTAATCTTATCGCCAACTCTAAGCCCGGCCACGTAGGCAGGCGAATCCTCATTGACTACATCTACTACCAAAGGATCTATACCTATGATTCCTATTATGATTACAGCAAAAATGTATGCCAAGATGAAGTTAAAGATAGGTCCAGCAGCGATTACTGCAATCCTAGACCAAATCCCCTTTTCAGAGAAGGCAACACCATGTGCATCAGACTTGGCAACGATATCCTTGGCCTGAACTTCCTTTTCATCATCGCTAGCGGCAAATGCATTGACCTCGACAGACTTGTTTTTGACCTCAGCCTTATCGAGGACCTCAGCCAAATCTGACTCATGCGCCTGCTTGGCATATCCCTCACTGCGATACTCAGGCTCAGAATCTGAGTTCTTAAGCCCTGCCGTATCTTCCTCGTCGTCTTTTTCATGTCCTATGGCATCAAGGGATTCAGTCAGATCATCCCCCTTCATTACGCAAGCACCGCCGAAAGGAATAGCCTTGAGGCAGTAATCTGTGCCATTTATTTTTTTATGGATTATATTAGGGCCAAATCCTACCGAAAACTCTATAACTGCTATGCCATTTGCCTTGGCAACTATAAAGTGGCCAAATTCATGTGCAACTACTACAAATCCAATAATTATGACAGCAAGTATTATATTAAGAATCAAGATTCCACCTACTCTCTACCATGCTATTGACCTTCTTCTCTGTCTCAAGAATCTCTTCAATGCTTGGATTATCGATATAATCAATATTATTCATGGCATACTCTATGATGTCATAGATTTCTAAGAACTTTATGCGAGAAGCCAGGAAAGCTGCTACTGCCTTCTCATTGGCCGCATTCATGGCAGTAGGAATATTTCCACCCCTCTCCGCCGCCTGATAAGCGAATTTCAAACCCTTAAAAGTCTCCATATCAGGCTTCTCAAAGCTAATTGAGCCAAGTTCATAAAAATCCAGAGGCTTGGTGTCAAGCACTCTTCTGTGAGGATAAGTCAAAGCATACTGAATTGGAAGTCTCATATCTGGGCTGCCCAACTGGGCCATAATTCCGCCGTCTACAAATTCGACCATAGAGTGAATTATTGACTGAGGCTGAACTATAACCTGAACCTGACTTGCAGGCACATCGAAAAGCCACTGAGCCTCCATAACTTCAAGTCCCTTATTTACCATGCTGGCTGAATCTATGGTAATTTTCTTTCCCATAGCCCAGTTAGGGTGTTTTAGGGCATCCTCAAGTCTTACGCGCTCAAGATCCTCTCTTTTCATCCCTCTAAATGGACCGCCTGATGCGGTGAGAAGAATCTTTCTGACCTCTCTGCCATGCTCTCCATTTAAAGACTGAAATATAGCTGAATGTTCACTGTCCACAGGATAGATGTGAACTCCATATTCCTTGACGAGCCTTGTAATGATATGACCTGCAGTGACCATAGTTTCCTTGTTTGCAAGGGCAATATCCTTGCCAGCCTTTATAGCTTCAACAGTTGGAAGGATACCCATCATTCCAACTACAGCTGTAACCACAATATCTGCCTCATCAACAGTGGCAACCTTGATAAGACCATCCATTCCATAGTAAATCTCAGGCTTATAATCGCCCAAAAGGCTTTCAAGCTCTGCGGCTCCCTCTTGATCTCCAACGCAAACTATTCTTGGTTTGAATTCTTCAATCTGCTTTGCAAGCTCACCTACTCGTCTGCCACAAGCAAGTGCAACAAGCTCAAAATCCGCATTTTTCCTGACAACATCTAGTGTCTGGGTTCCTATTGAACCTGTAGAGCCCAGAAGAGAAATCTTTCTTATCGCCATGATTTCCTCCTATATATTAATCTTTCAAAATCGAGTAGGAGGATTAACCTCCTACTCGCCCTTAATGTCTAAAGATATAATTTACAATGTTAATGGCTGCATATATGACTGGTGCTGTAAATATAACACTGTCAAATCTATCAAGTATTCCGCCGTGACCAGGAATCAACTTACCATAATCCTTGATCTTAAAGCTTCTCTTGATAGCTGATGCAGCTAAATCTCCAACTATAGCAATGAAAGAGCCAAAGAAGCTGGCTGAGCCAAAAGCTAAGAGTGGATTAGATATGCCATCCGTCAGGTTTTTGCTGACAATGGCTCCAAATAGCAATCCAACAAGTGTGGCACCGACAACTCCACCGATTGCACCCTCTATGGACTTTTTAGGTGATAACTTAGGTGTCATTTTGTGCTTTCCCAAAGTAACACCACTAAAATAGGCACATGTATCATTAACCCATGAGGCAACGAAGACAAGCCAAACTGTATATATGCCACCAGCAGTCACTCTGATTCTATACACATAAGATAGCATAACTGCTACATATATTATTGAAAAAAGGGCAGCCATAGCTTGATTAGCGTTATATCTAGGATAAGTGAATACGAAAACACACATGATAATCAGAAGATCTATTATCAGAGCTGAAAGTAAAAACTTAGTCTCATCAACCCCTTCAGGCTTTTTCACTAAAATGGCCAGATAATAGATTATGACGCCAAGATAGGCAGCATAACCCATCGCCCTATTTTCAGTTTTCATAATTCTCATAAGTTCAAATGTTCCAATTAAAGACACGATCAACAAACCAGTCCACAAAACTGGTCCGCCTAAAATCAGCATCAAGGCAAGTACTACCAAAAGGACCACTCCACTTATAACTCTAGTCTTCACTAAAAAGGCCTCCCCCGATAGGTGGTATTACTTAGCCCCACCATATCGTCTTTCTGTCTTATTGTACTTTTCAAACGCCTTTATGAGCTCTTCCCTGTTAAAATCAGGCCAGAGGCAGTCTGTAAAGTAAAATTCTGTGTAGGCAAGCTGCCACAGAAGATAGTTAGAGAGCCTCTGCTCTCCACTTGTCCTTATCAAGAGATCCGGATCTGGTAAATCAAAGGTATCAAGATTGTCCCCAATACAAGCCTCATCTATGGCATCAGCTTCAAGCTGACCGCTTGTGACCTGGCTTGCAATCTTTTTTACAGCCCTTGTGATCTCATCTCTGCCACCATAATTGATGGCTATAGTGAAGTTCAGTCCTGTATTATTCTTTGTAGTCTCCTCAAGATTGCGGATACTTTCTACAATATCAGGACTTAGCTCCTCTTTTCTGCCTATAATACGGCATCTGACATTGTTCTTCATCGACTTTTTGACACAGTCGACAAGATACTTTCTTAGGATATTCATAAGAGTTGAAACTTCATCCTGGGATCTCTTCCAGTTTTCAGTAGAGAAGGCATATACTGTGAAGTACTTTACCCCCATTTTATCAACGATATCAAGCATATCTTCAACTACCTGACTTCCAACTTTATGTCCGTAAGTTCTAGGCATAAGACGTTTTTTAGCCCATCTACCATTGCCGTCAAGGATAACTGCAACATGTGCAGGGACCTTGAGTCCCAGCTCTTCATTAAAATAATCCATTAGACTGTCATGATCTCCTTTGTCTTGTCATCAACTGTCTTATCAATAAGATCTATATACTTATCTGTAAGCTTCTGAATCTCATCCTCCGCATTCTTGAGCTCATCATCAGAGATATCGCCGTTCTTGTTCTGCTTCTTATACTCGTCGTTGGCGTCACGTCTTACGTTTCTGATAGCAACCTTAGCATTGTCGCCCTTTTTCTTAACGTCCTTTGCAAGCTCTTTTCTTCTATCCTCTGTAAGCTCAGGGAATACAAGTCTGATTACCTTACCATCGTTGTTTGGAGTGATACCAAGATCAGATATAAGAATTGCCTTCTCAATATCCTTGATCAAAGATACTTCCCAAGGCTGAATCTGAATCATTCTAGCTTCTGGAACAGATACATTTGCCACCTGCTGAAGTGATGTTGGTGTTCCATAGTAGTCAACCTTAATCTTATCTAAGATGTGTGGGTTAGCTCTTCCAGCTCTGATTGTAGAATAGTCTTCTTTGAGAGCGTCAATTGTCTTGCCCATCTTATCTTCGAATTCTGCACTAATTGCCATAATTAATACTCCTTTATCATCTTGATTTCTAATCTTAATTCTTAATTTGAATTCCTTGTATGAATTTCTTATATAATCCTCGTATATGATAAATCATATATTCCCTTATATCTTTTCAATAACCAAGCCTAATTTCATCTGCCTGATCAATCAGCTGTGACGATAGTTCCCTTAAAGTTGCCGTTAAAGCAGTTGCTGATACCATTCTCCTCGTTGAGGCCAAATATCATAAGTGGCACCTTGTTCTCCATGCACATAACTGAGGCTGTAAGGTCTATAACACCTAACTTTTTCTCAACTACATCGCTAATAGAAAGCTTGTCGTACTTCTTAGCCTCTGGATTTACCTTAGGGTCTGAATCATAGACACCATCAATAGCCTTTGCAAGAAGAATTGCATCTGCATCCATCTCTATAGCACGAAGTGCAACACCTGTATCAGTTGAGAAATATGGATGACCTGTACCACCAGCAAAGAATACAACCATACCCTTTCCAAAGTACTTGTTAGCTCTATCCTTAGAGAAAAGCTTTGTCATGCTTCCACACTCAAATGGAGTGAGAACAGCAGTCTTAAGACCACATGAACGAAATACTTCTGATACATAAATACAGTTCATGACTGTTGCAAGCATTCCAATCTGATCAGCCTTTGTGCGGTCAATGCTGTCGTTAGAACGTCCACGCCAGTAATTACCACCGCCTATAACAATACCTACATCAGTGCCATTGTCAATAATAGTCTTAACCTGGCCTGCTATGTTAGAGATTAATTCATCATCATAGCCTGACTTGGCATCTCCTGTTAAGGCCTCACCGCTGAGTTTAAGAATAATTCTATTAAGCTTGTCCATTGTCTTCTTCCACCTTTTCTCTTTCGCTATATTTTGTAAAGAGCGAATTAGTATCAACACCAGAGTAGCACTGAGTGCATCTGCCATCAATTGTCGCTCCACTGTTAACCTGAACCATCTTGGTGAAAATATCACCGACAACAACAGCTGTCGAATCAATAATAACCGGTCCCTTGACATCAATATTGCCCTTTATAGCGCCGGCTACAACTGCTGAAGTTGAATTGAGGTTTCCTATGATAACTGTGCCCTGACCTACTTTTATGCTTCCACTTATATCCAAGTCACCCTCTATGTGAGCCTTGTTAGTAAAAAGCTCACCAGCTGTAAGCTTGCCATAGATTTCACCGCTTACAGTAAGCTTACCCCTGCAGGTAACATTGCCCATAACCTGTCCAAAGACTTCAACTGAGCCTTTTGCAGTGACATCACCATCAATTCTCATGCCAGCAGAGATAACTGCTGTCTCATCAAGAACTTCTTCCTCATCGTCGTAATCGTCCTGCTCATCTTCAATCGAGCTCTCATCGTCCCCATCAGCTTCATAAGCATCAGAAGCCTTGTCAGCCTCATAATCTTCACTCGATATTGGCTCCTCATCTAAGTTAGAACTAGGGCCTTTTTCGCCATTACTTTCATTCAGGCCAAAAGCCTCATCTCCATAGGCTATTACATCATAGTCTTCATCATCATCTTTTGAATTAAGGTTCAGATCTTCCTTAAAATCCTTAAAAAAGCCCATCTAAGCCTCCTGTCACATAATCAATTAGTGTTCTTATCTAAAAACACATGATTGATAATTATAACACAAAAGTGGACATTTTAGAAGTCCCCTTGTCAAAGAACTTAAGAGAGTTCAAGCATTCTTTTAAGTGGTGTCTTAGCCGCCTCAACCTGGCTTGGAGTGAGAACAATCTCAGTCTCTGCAATGTCAGGTGTGTTAAATCTCTCAAGAGCTGTGACAACATTATCGATTGTCACCTTCTTCATGTTAGGACAAATCTGATCATGAGAGCTTAAGTAGAACTTCTTATCTGGATTTCTCTTCTCAAGTTCATGAAGTACGCCCATCTCGGAAAATATTACGAATTCCTTCTTATCGCTGGCAGTTGCATACTCTATGATCTGCTTTGTGCTTCCGATGTAGTCCACAAGGTCAAGTGTAGCCATTACGCACTCTGGATGAGCAAGAATCAAAGCATCTGGGTGATCCTCTCTTGCCTTTGCAACATCCTCAACAGTTAAGGCTTTGTGTACATGGCAGAAGCCATCATTAAAGATAAAGTTCTTCTCTGGCATAAACTTAGCAATATATCTTGCAAGATTCTCATCTGGCACGAAATAGATATTCTTCTCCTTGAGATTGCCCACAACCTTCTGAGCATTGGAACTTGTAACACATACATCAGAGTACTCCTTGATTTCCTCTGTTGAGTTTACATAGCAAACTACTGCCAAGTCATCATACTTAGCCTTAGCTTCCTTGATTTTTTCTACTGTTGCCATGTGAGCCATTGGACAATCAGCATAGATGTCTGGCATAGCAACTGTCTTTTCTGGATTTAAAACCTTTGCGCTCTCTCCCATAAACTTAACGCCACAGAAAAGAATATTGGCCTGAGTTACCTGGCTTGCCTTCTTGGCAAGTGCGAAAGAATCTCCTACAAAATCAGCAATATCCTGCACCTGGCCGTCTACGTAGTAATGTGCAAGAATAACAACGTCTTTTTCCTTCTTCAATTTCTCAATTTTTTCAAGCAAAGCCTTATCCATAATTTCCTCCTATTTCAAAGAAAGCGGATAGGATTAACCTATCCGCCTTTAATTAACTTAATTCATTAAAACAAATTACTTAAGCTGAGCAGCAACCTCATCAGCGAAGTTCTCCTGCTTCTTCTCAATACCTTCACCAGTCTCGAATCTTACGAAGCTCTTAACTGTGATGTTAGCATTGTTAGCCTTAGCAACTGAATCGATGTACTGAGCAACTGACTGCTTGCCATCTTCAGCCTTAACGTAAACCTGATCAAGAAGGCAGATTTCCTTAAGCTCCTTGTTGATACGACCCTTAACCATACCTTCGATAATCTTATCGTTAGCATCTGGCTTCTCGTTCTTAGCAGCCTGAGTTAAGATTTCTGTCTCAGAAGCGATAAAGTCCTGATCAACCTCAGCTCTTGTTGTGTACTTAGGATTAAGAGCTGCAGCCTGCATAGCTACATTCTTAGCCATCTCTCTAACAGCGTCGTTGTCAACGTCTGTCTCAACATCAAGAAGAACACCAATCTTACCACCCATGTGGAGGTAAGAAGCTACAAAACCGTTCTCAGCGCTAAGCTTTGCAAATCTTCTAATCTTAAGGTTCTCACTGATAACAGCGATTTCCTCTGTCAAAGCTACAGCAACAGTCTTGCTGTTATCCTCGATCCATGGCTGCTCCATGAATGCATCGAAATCTTCTGTGTCTGAAGCAAGTGCCTGAGCAGCAACCGCATCAACATAGCTTACAAACTTCTCTGACTTAGCAGCGAAATCTGTCTCTGAGTTAACTTCTACGATAGCGCCATTCTTGCCTTCAACTGCTGTCTTAACAAGACCTTCAGCAGCAATTCTTCCTGCCTTCTTAGCAGCCTTAGCCATACCATTCTCACGAAGGTACTCAACAGCCTTGTCCATATCGCCTTCTGTAGCATTAAGAGCCTTCTTGCAGTCCATCATTCCTGCGCCTGTTGACTCTCTTAATTCCTTTACCATTGCAGCTGTAATATTTGCCATTGGTTAATATCCTCCAATTAATTTGTCTTTATATTATGCTTCTGCGTTCTCATCAGCAGCTGTATCATCAGCTACTTCAGCCTCAACGCCCTGTGAAGCCTCAATAACAGCGTCAGCCATCTTTGCTGTGATAAGTCTTACAGCTCTGATTGCGTCATCGTTACCTGGGATTACATAGTCAAGCTCATCTGGATCACAGTTAGTATCAGCGATACCGATTAACTTAATTCCAAGAGACTCAGCTTCCTGGATACAAATTCTTTCCTTCTTAGGATCTACGATGAAGATAGCATCTGGGATTCTCTTCATGTTTCTGAGACCGCCAAGGTTCTTCTGAAGCTTCTCAAGCTCCTTCTTAAGTCTGATAACTTCCTTCTTTGGAAGAACATCGAATGTTCCATCTTCCTGCATAGCCTCGATTTCCTTCATCTTGGCAATACGGCTCTGGATTGTTCTGAAGTTTGTGAGCATTCCACCTAACCATCTCTCGTTAACGTAGTACATACCACATCTCTCAGCTTCTCTCTGGATAGCTTCCTGAGCCTGCTTCTTTGTACCTACGAAAAGAACTGTACCACCATCAGCAACAACATCAGCGATAGCCTTGTAAGCTGCATCGATCATGCCTACTGACTTCTGAAGGTCGATAATGTGGATACCATTACGCTCTGTGTAGATGTATGGAGCCATCTTAGGGTTCCATCTTCTTGTCTGGTGACCAAAGTGTACACCTGCCTCAAGTAACTGCTTCATTGAAATAACGCTCATTTTAAATACCTCCTGGTTTTGTCTTTTGCAGCCTTCATCTTTGCTAGCAACCAAGCGTCATGGCACCAACTAGCAAATCCGGTCTACATGCAATATTGTAAAATCACACGAGTGATATTTTACCAAAGAATTTTCTTTTAGGCAATAATTTTTTTTACATTTTTCAAAACTATTCCACACCATCCTGAGATATGACTCTGGCAAATGTTTTGAAGAATATTTTAAAGTCGAAAGCAAGGCTCTCCTGGCTCACATATTTGAGTTCCATTGCCTGCCTCTTGCCATCGGCATAGCTGGCATTGTTGCGGGCATAAGCCTGCCAATAACCTGTAAGTCCAGGCTTGATGCTGAGTAATTTCTCAACATCAGAGCCGTACATTTTAAGCTCATCCTCAACTATAGGTCTCGGGCCGATCAGGGACAAGTGACCAAATAAAATATTAAAGAGCTGAGGGAGCTCATCCAAACTGGATTTTCTCAAGAATCTGCCAATCAGAGTCACTCTAGGATCATCATTGAGTTTAAACTCCTTCTTATAAGCCTTAATCTGCTCCTTTGTCATAAATTTTTCAAGCTCAGAAGCATCTTCTCTCATAGTCCTAAATTTAAAGATCTTGATTCTCTTCCCCTTAAGTCCTATCCTCGAGTGTCCATAGAAAGGATTGCCGCCATCGTCTATAAAGACCAGAAAACTCAAGATAAGAAAAAGTGGAGATAAGACAATAATAGCACTCAAAGAAATCAGAATATCCATGCATCTCTTGAAAGCATGGTAGGCCTTGCTTCCAGCTGGCTTATATCCACTTGTCTCATAGAGATAAGGTCTCTTTGCCTTTCGCTGGTTATTTATAAATATAGCCTCCAGTTCGAGTTCATCGTTTAAGCTCTCTCCAAAGTCTGGAATAGTCGTCTCGAACTTTCCCCAGTTAAAGATTCCCGGCCTGTAGACCAAGTTGCTTCTGGCATGGTTATTAAACTCCATATATCTTTGCAGAGAAGGCGCATAGGGTCCCACAAAGGACATGCTGCCCTCAAGGCAATCGATAATCTCAGGTAGCTTGTGTAGCCTGAGCGCAAGAATCAGCCTTCCAACCTTGGAGCACTCTAAATTCAGGTCTTTATCTTTGTTCTCAGAACTTTCCCTAGCCTCAGACTTTTCTTTAGCCTCAGAACTTTCTTTGCTCTCTAAAGCCTCAATTGCTCCCCTGCTATTGATAAGCTTGAATCTGTGCTGATAAAAACGTCTTCCATTTCTGCCTATTCTCAAAGACCTAATCATAAGTCTTTTCTCGCCAGACGCAAGCGATATCAGCTTAAGTATTGCCATAACAAGGACCAAAATCGGCATTAAAGCTATGGCAAATGCCACGTCTAGAAGTCTGACCACAACTTTTCTCATGTCGGACTCATCTAAATCCGGGTTACAATTGACAACCATTGAGCCGCCTATATTGATGATATCTCTGTTCATTCCAGACATAAACTCATACTCATCAATATTGATATAAATCTTCTTGCCTGATTCATACATAGACTCAACTAAGCTTGCATAATCAGTCATGTCGAAGTTAAGCCCAGCCTCATCCTGCAAATTCTTCTTCTTCAACTCCCTGTGGAGTTCAAAAGGAGACTGTACCAAGAAAACCGAGTCAACCTGGCCTTCTTTTAAGGTGTCAAATATATTCTCGCTGTCGCCTATTACTTTAATCTTATCTATATAAGAGCCAATCAAACTCTTATCAGTGATTATCAGGCCAACAATCTGCTGCCTAAAATCAACCACTTCTCTCATCTGCTTAAGGCACTTGAGAACACTTGTCGAATCACCGACCATAACCATCTTCTCAGAGCTCTTTCCTCTCTGATGAAATGGTAAAATCTTTCTTTTCAGGAGCATTCTTAGACAAAAATCCAAAAATGCTGCAATCAGGCTGAACATAAGCACGAAAGATCTCGAATAATCCTCAGAGCTCTTAGAGAAGAACATATAAATCAAAAGGAAGGCTGCAGACAACAAAACCATCTTAAGGACATTAAGAGCCTCTCTCCTGACACTTCTAATCAGATATGTGGTCTCATCCAAGAAAAAGCCATGGACCAAAAAATATATAAGAACCAGAGCTAACATCAGCCTCTGATAGGTATCTGCTTCAAAATTGGTATATGCAAATCTGGCATAGATTTCATTGAATCGCAGTGCATGTGCCAGAGCAAATCCCAGACAAAGACTGAGCAAATCAATCAAGATAAGAGCATTGTCTATCTCTCTTATTTTATACTTTTTATCCTTCATTCGTCTCACATCACTTTATATCAAAAACTCTTTTTATACTTCTTCTTAAAAACTGCCGCCATCAAGAAAGCTGTAATCTTCTTTGGCCAGTTGACCTGGCCAAGATACAGGCTTTTTACATAGCCTACTCTCTCTTTATCTATCAAGCCGCATCTTTGCTGATGCATGAGCCATACATTAAAGAGTCTCTCGCTAGCCCTTCCAGGGTACCTCTTATAAAAGTCATCCAAGCCTTCAAAGCCCAGAATCTCGGCCATCTCATCTATAAGAGGGAAAAGCCAGTCGCAATACTCATCAATCAAATCTTTTTTAGCCAGGAACATATTGAACATATGCCCCTTTCTAGAACTTACAAAAGAATCAAAATCAGCCTTATAGTCAGGACAATGTTTCTCAATCAATTCTCCTAGGCAATCAAGCTGAGCCCCTCCGGCAAATGTGTGCTCATAATGAGAGTAAATGGTCTCAATAAAGTAATTCCTCTTTTTAGGTACTACTATGTCATATTTTCTCATAAGTTCTCTGGCTTCCTGACCTGATAAAACCCTGCTAGAGTAGGCTTTATCAGCTGATTTTTCTATTAAAGAGCCCTTAAAATATCTTCTATAATGAACCAGGCCCAGATATTTCACATCAAGATTGTATCTTGCCCAGTATAGGCCCGACAATTCGCTGTACATATAGTTCTTAGAGCTTATATTTTGCCCCTCATCATCCCTTAAGGCCTCGATGCGCTCTCCCGACATAATTCTCTTAAATTCAGGGCTCATCTTTCCTAAGCTTCCGACAAAAATCGGCCTATAAATATCATCATCTGCTATCAGACTAGCCTTATGGCAAGCCACCATTATGCAGATATCATCTTGTCTTTGCAAATTCATCCCCCCTTGCCTTGGCTACCAGTCTTCTTGAGAATCCAAGTGCAAAAAAAACAATATAAGTTGTACAGAAAGTCTGATACATAAATGAAGACTGCATTACATATCCAGCTATAATCATAGACATAGCTATAAGGTCCGGAGACTTTTTAGCATACTTAAAGCCCTCTTTAATGCTTGAGATAAAGATGGCGTAATATGTTCCAAAACCGAAGAGACCAACTGTTACAAGCTGGTTAAGTTCCTCTGAATGCGCATTGGACACGTAAGAGCCATCTGGGTGATATGAATCCATAGCCCCCTTGTAAACCTCATACATAGCAGAGTAAAAGCAATCTGGTCCAGCGCCAAAGAGCTTTTTAAAAAAGTCAAAACCCTGATAGAGCTTGAGGCTATAGACATACTTGTAGCCTCTCTTATTTCCCCATAAGTCAGTAAACTTGAGATAGGACACCTTCTCGAGAGCCGGCAATTTTCCGTTTGAAACTAAAACCATCAGTATTACAATGCCAACTATTCCAATAAGAGTCAGGATATAGATACATATTGGGATTATAGCCATTTTCTTTTCATTGAAATCCCTCTTCTTAAGACAGAAGCGAAGGAAAAGATAGAAAAGGATTACAATAGCCAAAAGTATCCAAGTTTCCAGGCTCTGAGACATCTTTCTTGACAAAGTATCAGTCTTAAAAGCAGAGCTTATTGTAAGCTGAAGAATTCCCATAAATTTGAAAGCCGCAAGGTTGATAATTAAAACCTCCACAAACTTAACTAAAGAGTGGTAAGTCTTGACAGCATACCAGATAAGAATCAGATAGATGCCTGTAAGCGCTATATAGGCTCCATCCGAGTTCTGTGTGACAAGTGAACAGAAACCCAAAAAGCTGTATATGCCAAAAATAAGCCTGTTGTACCACTGATCATACTTATAATAGCAGTATATTCCTACAGGCAAGACCATACAAAGATAAAGAGAATACCACGAAGGCTGTCCTAAGGTAGACAAAAATGTCATATCCATAAGTACCTCTGGGTCATAGCCAGAAAACATACCAGTGACATCGATATTAAAGCGGTTGAGAATCGCTATAATAAATTCAAATGAGTTGGCAATTATAAAGAAATACTTTATAGCGCCAATATACTCAAAGTATCTTGATATAGCAAAATAAGCCACGATCCAGGCAGTCTGAGCCATGAAGCCAACCTTCCAGTCATAGCTTCCAGCCCAGGCATATTCAGGATATTCTGAAAAGCCTGCCGAGATTAAAAGAACTAACCAATAAGCTATAACAAAGGCATCTGTTATATTTATTGTCTTTAAAAAGTCCTTAATATGCAAAAGATACTTCTTGATAAAAACAATGAGCAAAAGCAGGATAATCAAAGGTATCAAGCCATTGTTAAAAAGAAGATAATACCTAGTCTTTATAGTCAAGAGATACTTGTGACTGCAAAAAGGGAAGATAAAAAGCATTACAATAACGTATAAAGATATTGCCAATTGTAAAAACAATTCTGGCTTCAAATCAGATAATTTCAAATCCTTGTGCATAAAATCAGCTGACTCATCTCTCTTTCCAAAGATTTTTTCTCTCAACTGACCTATTTTATTCTTTTCTAAACTCACTTTTCTCCTCCATCTAGAAACAAAATATATTTAATTCATAACTCCATCAAATCGATATTAGATCAATCCAGCAAAGCATCAATCAAATCGATATTAGATTGATCCAACAAAGCATCAATCAAATCGATATTAAATCAATCCAGCAAACCATCAATCAAATGGATTTTAATCACGCCCTCCTTGAGGTCGACTTCTTTGACAAACTCCTTAACATCAGGGATCAATACTTCCTTGCCCTCTGTGCTCTTGATCTGTAAGAGCTTGCCAGCAGCAGTCTCTAGCACATCTTCAAGTTCTCCGATAAGATTGCCTTCCTCACTCACAATCTTAAGGCCTATAAGATCAGCCACAAAATGCTCACCCTCCTCGAGCTTCACAGCATTTTCCCTGCTGACCATCAGGTCTGCCTTGACATAAGGCTCAATATCGTTGATATTATCAAATCCCTTAAACTTCAATATTACATACTGCTTAAAGTACTTGACCTGACTTACTTCTAAATCTAGAGCCTGATCAGCCTTAATAAGGCTACATTTCTTTAATTTATCAAAGCGCTTGACATCGTCTGTAGTTGGAAAGACTTTAACTTCTCCCCTAATTCCGTGTGTTTGGGTTATCACACCCACCCTCAAATAATCCTTATATTTCTCATTCATCTTTCTTATTTTTCCTTTTCTTTAAAACAATTAAGGCAAAAGCAGCGGCAAGAAGGATTAGCCCCATTACAGCAGCTGTGATAAGTCCAATTCTCTTATTATGCGTCTCACTGTTAGAGCTTTCTGTCTTGTCTTTGGCATCTTTGCCATCCTTAGTCTGATTCTGACCTGACTCCTGGCTGTTATTTTTATTAGAAGTATTTGAATCAGCATTTCCCCCATTCTCTGAAGTCTTTTCGGATGCAGAAGCTGTCTCTTGATTTGCTTTTGTGTCAAGAGAGCCTGTTTTGTCCTGACTATCCTTAGACTGATTCTGAGATTGAGATGCAGAATCTCCCGAATTATCATCATTATCACTGCTAGCAGCCGAAATATTATAAACATCGCCTATGTCATTGCTAGTGTCTTCGACATATTTTCTATTATCCTGGGGAATCTCATCGCCATTGCCGCGGACCTGATATCTATCCTCATCTTTCATGTCAGATCTTCCAAATTCAAGATCCACAAGATTGGTTCTTGGACGGTACTTTACAATATTTTCATCACATACACTCATATGGCTTAATATAAGGTTTGTGCTCTCCGCCTTATCGTCAGTTATCTTAAACTTAACAGTGAATATAGGTCCTGTGTAGGACATATTACTTGTCTTTGCGTAAACAATGGAAACAGCAGACATGTCAGCTGTTTTGTCATAAGCTGATTTGTTGACTATAGCGTCAGAGAAAAAATCATCCAAACTTACATCCTCGACGCTTAATACATCACCGTCATAGAGTAAAAAATAAGAAATACCTGCGATTCCAGGATTATTTTTCAATTCTACCTGACAGGTCACTTCCTTTGAATCCTTATCCATAGAGACATTCAAATCAAGATATACAATCTGCATAAGCTCAGCCTTTGCAGTCATAGGTTTTTCTTCCAAAAAGAGGCAAAAAACCATAAGAAAAGACAGGACCATACCTGCCATACGATACTTCCAATTAAATCTAGCATTCATATCATCACCTAAAATCTTTCAGAGCTAATTAGAAAAAATAAAATAAAATTCTAAATTTCCTAATTTATAATAACTAAATAAGAGGCATTTTTCAAGGCGTAAAAAAGCACTCCTGCTTTTATCTAGATTTAATATCTATCTAGAGCAGTGAGTGCCTTTTTTATTGCTATATTTAATTTAATACTTAATATCAAAATTCCTACCTAAAACCCTTTCTGTTGAAGATAAGATATTATTTGAAAACCAACTTAGGGTAGCTTCATTTACTTTTGATATCAATCCCTGTATATCTGCTGCGGTAAGAAGATCATCATCCACAAAAAGCCCCGCTTTTGTAAGGCTGTTGCGGTTGACTGTGTATTGATTTTTTTGATTTTCGACCGCCTTAGTAGCCTCATATGCCTTTAGAGCATATGAATTAGCTGCCGATATGTTAGAATTCTTAGGAGCATAATCCTCTGAACTTCCCACATAAGGTGGCTCCTTGCCGCTGGCATTATCCATAGTCTTTGTGACCATCTTCACGCCCTCAGCACTTATATCCGAATTGCCCGACACTGAAAAGCCAAGTCTTCTAGCGACTGAAATATCAGAACTATTAAATACAGCATAGTACTTATCATCTAGTGAAATATCCATTCCATATACTGCCAAATCGTCTCTAGCAAAGCCTGTGTTCTTAACAGCATCTCTGACAGCTTCTTGAGCCTTAGCAATATTGCTCTCAACCCTATCTCTATATTCACTGTCATATGCCATTCTTGAAAGTCGACTCTCGTCAATTATAACTGTCATCTTACTTGAATCATAGATAGAAGCTGAATCCATCCTTGGATCTGAGCTATAATCATCATCTACGACTATAAAGTTCATAGAATCAAACCTTTCCTGTAATTCTCGTAAATACTCTTCAGTAGATTCGCTTAAGTTAGGATTTCCCAACCTGCTGGTCTCTACCTTATTGGTTCTGTCAGTCTGGTCTCTTCTTGAACCATCAGACATCCCTGTCCTTTCATATGTTTCCTTAGCGAAGGTCTTAATGTCCTTTTCGCTATTTGAAAGCTTAATCGTCTCAGGGTTAAATATTGAATTGTTCTTTACACTATCAGATGGAATCGACGCAATAGCACTGATAGCGTTGTTCATTCCGATTGCCATAGTAAAGACTCCTTTCAATTATAAATTCGTACATCCTTGTACTTCTAATTGTATTGTCGGCAATTATATCAAAAAAGTAAATACTTATATAGGAATTTTTTAATTAAATTTTCAAAAATCTTATTGGATATCCTCTTTTATTACTAAACAATAAAAAAGAGTCAGAGATTTTTCTCTGACTCTGAAAAAGGCTATTAGGCCCTTAACCGAACTTTATTCAAATCCGGAACTTTTTGTTTATTAATCTATTAGCTGTCGATTTCAACAACAACATGCTTATCAACCTTTGTAGCTGCAGCAGTTACCACAGTTCTAATTGACTTAGCGATGCGTCCTGATCTTCCGATCACCTTGCCCATATCAGCAGGATCAACCTTAAGATTTACAACGATTGTCTTATCTTTCTCAGTCTCGGTTGCCTGAACCTTGTCTGGATTATCAACTAATGCTTTAGCAATGGTCTCAACTAGTTCCTTCATAGAGCATCACCTCCGCTGCAATTATTATTCAGTAATACCAGCCATCTTGAAAAGTTTTCCAACAACCTCTGTTGGCTGAGCACCGTTTGAAAGCCACTTCTTAGCTGCTTCAGCATCGATGTTAAGCTTACATGGATCGTAGTTAGGATCATAAGTACCGATCTGATCTATGAATCTACCGTTTCTAGGAGATCTAGAATCAGCTACGATAATTCTATAGAAAGGAGACTTCTTCTCACCTAATCTCTTTAATCTGATTTTTACTGCCATTTTAAATTACCTCCAAAAAAAATAAATATATGTGAAGGGCTTTGCCCTAATCACCTAATTAATTACATCCCGAATGGGAACTTGAAACCGCCGCGCCTCTTTGCGCCCTTCATCATGCCAGGCATTTGTTTCATCATCTTTTTCATCTGATCAAACTGCTTTACAAGACGATTAACATCTGCGATATCAACACCTGCACCTTTTGCGATTCTGTTTTTTCTACTTGGGTTTAAGATAGAAGGGTTAGCCCTCTCCTCAGCTGTCATAGAGAAGATAATTGATTCTGTCCTCTTCATACCTGATTCAGCATCAGAGGCCATATTTTCATCCATTCCCTTAATCTGACCAGCTCCCATACCAGGAAGCATGTTAAGGATTGAACCTATGCCACCCATATTTCGGATCTGACCCATATAGTCCAAAAAGTCATTGAAGTCGAACTCAGCTTTCTTAAGCTTTTTCTCCATTTCTCTGGCTTTTTCTTCATCAATCTGAGCTTCAGCTTTCTCAATAAGAGTAAGCACATCACCCATTCCAAGAATTCTTGATGCCATTCTATCTGGATAGAACTGCTCCAAATCAGAGAGCTTCTCACCCATGCCGGCATAAAGAATAGGCTTTCCTGTGACTGCCTTAATTGAAAGAGCAGCACCGCCTCTTGTATCACCATCAAGCTTAGTTAAGATGACACCGTCAATTCCAATCTTATCATTGAATGAAGATGCAACATTGACCGCGTCCTGACCAGTCATTGAGTCAACAACTAAAACTGTCTGGTATACATCAACTGCATTCTTGATCTGAATGAGCTCATCCATCATGTCCTCATCGACATGGAGACGACCTGCTGTATCAAGGATTACTATATTGAAACCATTTGCCTTTGCGTGGGACACAGCTGCTTTAGCTATATCTACTGGGCTTACGCCAGTTCCCATGGCAAATACTTCAACGCCCTGTTTTTCGCCGTTGATTTTCAACTGCTCTATTGCCGCTGGTCTGTAAACATCACAAGCTACAAGTAAAGGCTTTTTACCTTTTGCCTTGTACTTACCAGCAAGCTTAGCTGTTGTGGTAGTTTTACCAGCACCCTGAAGACCTGCCATAAGAATTACTGTAATCTCACCGCTTGGTCTAAGTGCAATCTCGGTAGTAGTCGAACCCATAAGGTTGACCATTTCCTCATTTACAATCTTGATAACCATCTGTCCAGGTGTAAGACTCTTCATAACATCCTGGCCTATAGCTCTCTCTTCAACTGTCTTTACAAAACTCTTCACAACCTTGAAGTTTACATCTGCCTCAAGCAGAGCCATCTTAACTTCCTTCATAGCAACTTTTACGTCTGCCTCAGAAAGTCTTCCCTTGCCTCGAAGGTTTTTGAATATGTTTTGTAGCTTATCAGATAAACTGTCAAATGCCATATCTTCTCTCCATTAGAATTCTTCTATAATCTCTTTGGCAAGATGTCTGATTTTCTCAATTTCATCACTGCTGCCCTGCTTTTGAGCCATGGCATCAGCAATATCTGAGATTTCTCTGACCTTGTCCTTGGTATCTTCAAACTTTTCAACCAAGTGCAACTTATCTTCATACTTCTTCAAAGAATTGTTGATTCGCTTCAACATATCTGAGACACCCTGTCTTGAGATATTATATTCGCTAGCTGCCTCACTCAAGGTGAGATCATTAAAAACAACATCCTCATAAACTCTTCTCTGGTGCTCATTTAAGAGCTCTCCATAAAAGTCATATAACAAAGATTGTTCCACAAAACGTTCCATAGTCAGTTATCCTCTAAATCAAACAAGGCATATCTTACCATCATAAAAATAAACTGTCAAGTGTTTTTACTTGACAATTTAATTTTGTCCTGTCAATTTCTTTGCAACTTCCTCTGCTGTCAAACCTTGAGCAAACTTGTAGCTTCCACTTTTAAGCCTTGTTGTCAGATTATTGTCTCTCAAATAACCAAGAAGCTTATCAGAGTCATCGATAACTCCTGCTCTCTCAAGAGCTTTAGCAACATCAGAAGCATTCACGATCTCTGAGAGATCAACTTCGACCTCTCTGCCAGAGGAATCTGTGCTTTTCTCATCATCCCCTGAGCCTGACTTCGAGTCTGAATCTTTTGAATCAGAAGCAGACTTTGAGTCAGAATCCTTTGAATCCGACTCTGTCTTAGAATCTGAATTTGTCTTTGAGTCCGAATTTGTCTTTGAATCCGAATTTGTCTTTGAATCTGAATCTGTCTTTGAGTCCAAATCAGATGACTTGGAGTCCGAGTCTGAAGAGCCTGTGTCAGCCTTCTTAGCTTCACTTTTCTTATCATCATCGCCAGCCTTTGTCTGTGCTTCCTTTGTGTAAGAAATGATAGATGATGCCTTAGTGGTCACACTTGTATCAGCGCTTTTTCCCTTAGCCGCTACATTGTAGATAGCAAGAATTAAGGCAAGTACATAAAAGCCTGAACCTAGCCCCCTAAGAAAATACTTAAATTTATTTTGCATAATAACCTCGAATTAGGATTAAAATTAAAATAGCTATTTAGAAGCAAGCTTTGTTATCAGGCTCACTTCGCCTATGCCCATAGAGAGTTCTTTTGCAATCTCTCTCTCGCTCTTTCCTTGCCTGTGAAGTTCAAGCACCCTCTCCTTAGCTGAGACCTGAGCTTTGCCTGAGCCTTGATTTTTACCTAAGCCCTGAGCTTTGCCTGAGCCTGATTCTTTGGAGGAAAGCAATTGAGTCTTTGCAGAATCAGTTTTATCGATGCTATCAGTTCTATTTATGTTGTCAGTTCTAACTATGCTGTCAGTTCTATTTATGCCGCCAGTTCTATCTATGCTGTCAGTCCTATCAGAACTATCAGTTCTAGTCTCTGACTTATCTGTCTCTTTCTTCTTCCCGTCTCTGGCCTTCTTAGAATTCTTTTGGTTCTTCTTTCTGGCTTTCTTCTCTGGGTCATTGCGGTATCTGTTCTTTTTGGGTTTGTTTTCAAGCTGTGATTCCGAATCATCCAGCCCATCTTCAGATCTATTCTGATTGTCAGACAGGTCTAAGTCAGCAGCCAAGGCCTTTTCCTGATCAATATTGCTCATTTCAAGAGTTCTCTTTACCTCCCTCTTAGCTGTGTTAACCTCTCTAACCGTATTCTTTACATCCTTAGACTTCTCATTGAGCATGTCATAGAGAAACATCACCTCATTGTGATCCTTATTGATCTGATCAATTACTGTTTTAGCATAATCGCTCATCTCAAGAATCTTGGTGTTGGAAATTTTATCCAAGGAGGCCTCTGTTCTTTCCTCTATTTCACTGAGTTCTCTCTCAATCAGTTTTTGAATCTCTTCTTGAATCCTAGCTTTATTCTCATCAGAAAGTTCAGCCGGAGTTGTAATCTCCGGCTGTTTTTCCTCTGTATTTGGTATTATAAAACTGGCTATAAGACATACTGTGCCTATTGCAATCAGTACAAATATTAATGTAGCCATACACACTCCTTGCCCATCTACAAAATAAACTATTCGATTATGGCTGTCTAGATAGATATATCAAAACCTCCGCCATACCCATAATCATGGCTTGAGCCATTCTTTGACTTTGTTGTGACCTTGCCATCAGCAAGACCTGTCTTCTTATCCTGGCCCTGATACTTATTGTCAGCCTCATCCTTGGCATCCTTTTTTTGATGCTTATTGTCGGCATTGTCCTTGCTGGTAACCTGATGCGTTTTCACATCAACTTCCTTCTGAACCAAAACCTGCGCATTGGCCTGCTCCGCAATTGGTCGTGCTGTCTGTTCGCGTTGTTTTTGATTTGAAACTTCTGGCATCTGCGGCATCATAACCATATCAATTGGTCTTACTCCCATTACAATCACAACCTTTCAAGCATTTTTACAAAGCCATCAACTTAATGTCTGCTCTCTCCTTCATAAACTGACAGTAAGAGTATTTTTCTTTGACAAACATTGATTGATCGCCAAATATGAGTCTGGTACCTACAAAGACATCTCCTCTGACCTTAATTCTAGCATTAGTCTCCTCAGTAATCTGACTCTTTAAGTTGTCTAGCTCTTTCTTCTTCTCATTGAGTTCCTTGTCAATCAAGAGCATCTGAGTCATAGTCTTAGACTGCATTTGTTTTTTATTATCATCCAGTTCCTGACCAGAATCCTGCATCTTTCTTAAGGAAGTTACAATCTGTTTTAACTGAATCTTCTTGTTTCCAAGCTCAGATAAATCTTTCTTTAAAGAATCAACTTTTCTTTTAGCAGCTGGATCAAGTCCTACCCCTACAGTAGTGTTGGTTCCCATCTCATTGCCTATGTTGGTCGCTTCAATAAGAACTATAGATCTGACATCACCACCTACGATGAGGCCATTTCTTCCTGTAGCTACAATCTTATCCTTTGCAAGCACCTTAGAGTGAAGAATAGAATCAGTCTCAATATAACCACCAGCCTGGACAAGTTCAGCACTTTCAAGGAACTTAGAAACAATATTGCCACCAGCTATAATTCTAGCTTTTGTCATTCCCTGAACGCCTCTGTTTAAAGTAATATTTCCGCCAGCTTCTATTGTAGCACCTTCAACCAAGCCGCCAACAATCACATCTCCGCTGGCCTTAACCTTAAATCCAGCCTGAACATTGCCTTTTATCTTAACATTGCCCTTGTAATCAACATCTCCGCTTGATGTGTCGACATTTTCCAACTCAAGTACATCAAACACAAGAATCTTTTCACCGTCAAGAACTACATGTCCATTGACATCAGATATAAGTTCCTTGCCATCTTCTGACAATCTGACATTGCGGCCATGATGGAATATAACATGTCCCACTGCCTTTGGCATTACAAGCCTGTCATAGACATCCTTGCCCGCATATCCTCTGTCCTCAGGATGCAAGACTGCTACGACCTGATCTTTTTGAACATTGTTTACAACCTCAAGTGTATGAAAATCAACTGTTCCATCTTCATTCATTTTGGGAGCCGGTTTGAGATCAGGATTAAACTTGTACTCAACATATCCATCACATCCTTGTCTTGGCTCGGTTCCCTTAGCCACAATCACACTGTCAAAATAATTCTTTTTATCCAAAAAAGAAGCAATAGCTTCTTCGTCAAATCCATATTTAACACCGATTGACTTTAAATCTTTTTTGATTTCATCAGAAGAAAGACAATCAGCCCCTTTAAAAGGAGGATAAAAAACTGCTTCAACCCTCATAGCATCGGAGCTTATCCTATAATCTCCAAACTCCTGAAAGGGATGTGGTTTTTCATCAGAAATCTTAAGACAGGTAATTTGACTAGCTCCTGCCTTACAAGCCTCAGACAAAGTTGCTGAATCACAACCGTAAAGTTTTCTTTTTTCTACATAATATAGAATTTCGTTGATTGAGACAGGCCTCATATCTGTCTTAGGAGGATAGACAGTCAAGTACAATCCATCTTCCTTAGTCTCAAACTCAAAATATCCTCTTTGGCATTCTCCCATCAAAAGCCCTCCCTATATTTTTACATCAATATTCCCATATATGGTCCAAGCTTTTCTCTCATCTTGCCCAAAGCCTTAGTATGCAACTGGGACACTCTTGATTCTGAAACTTCAAGAACCAGGCTAATCTCCTTGAGTGACATTTCCTCATAGTAATAGAGAGTCACTACACTTCTCTCTTTATCTGTCAGACCATTTAAGGCATCAACAAGCTTTTGCTTAAGCTCTTCTCTCTCGACAGCGTCTTCTGGAGCGTCAAATCTGACATTGCCTATTGATTCCATCTTAGACTCACCTGTGCCCTCTTCAGTGGCTTCATCCAGTGATACCAAGTTAGTTGCCTTTGTCTGGCACTGCCAGTCAAGCAATTCATCAGCAGAAATACCTAGTTCAGCTGCAAGTTCTTCATCGCTGGCAGGTCTGCCAAGACTTGCCTCAATCTTTGACATTGCTGCATCAATTTTCTTTTGTTTCTGACGCAAAGATCTAGGAATCCAGTCCATCTTTCTTATCTCATCAAGTATAGCTCCACGAATTCTCAGAGAGGCGTATGTCTCAAATTTAACATTTTTACCATAATCAAACTTATCTATAGCATCGATTAAGCCGAGGACACCATAGCCAACCAGATCATCGTACTCAACATTGTAGCCCAGATAGATGCTTAATCTACCAGCCACAATCTTGACAAGCTGTGCATATTCAATTATTAGCTGGTTTCTCAGCTCCTCATCTCGACTGTTCGAATATTTAATCCACAGTCTATCTCTGCTCACCTCATCCATTGTATGCCTCCGGCTTATTTATCAGGAATCCTTTAGTCATTTTCTTGCGCTTCAATCTTATCTGCATCCGTTTCTTTTTTCTCTGCCTCTTTGGCAGCCTTTTGAGCCTCAATTTCGGCCTTCTTTTTCTCTTCCTCTTTTAGTTCCTCATCATGAAAGACCTTGTTTAGGATTACAGCAATCGCCAAACCCAGGACAAAAAAGCTCGACATGGTTAAGACTAAAATCCACAAGAAGTCAACGAATGCATATTTGTTTACAATCAAGACAAGACATGCTATAAAACCGGCAGTCAAAGTCACTATTGCCGGAACATGTCTAAATTTCTTCATCTTCATATTGCCCATGCCCCTTAAAAAATCTAATTTAAATGATTTTTTCCACTTTACCAACAGCCTTAATCAAATAATTACCATTGTCCGAATAAAACTCTACTGTACGTCCATAGTTCAAGCCACAGTCTTCTGACAATAGAGGAATCTTATGAAGTGCTAGGCATTTCAATACAGACTCTCTATTTCTAGCTCCAACCTGAAGGGCTTCTGAAGCAGAGGCAAGCGCAAACATCTGTGCACCTCCAGCAATCTTGGCAACTAACCTTCTTTCATTGGCGCCTATTTCAACCATCTGCTTAATCAGTTCCTCTATACCTGTGTCAGCAAATTTGGCTTTATTGCTGTTATTGCGTATCTTGGTACTGTCAGGAAGCATGCAATGCAAAAGGCCACTAACCTTAGTCACTGGATCATAAAGGGCAACCCCTATGCAAGAGCCCAGTCCCAATGTTGTCAAGGCCTCAGGTGCCTTGCACACCTTCAAATCTGCCATTCCAACTTTTATCATGTATTATCTCCATATATTACATTCCAAGCGATGAAAGAATTGTATCATATGATTCCAGTTCTGGGATTAAGAGAAAATAACCTGTTACAAAGTTATCTTCGCCAAACTCTGACTGAATCATCAAGAGCTTATCACCGTATTTTCCAAATTCTGATGCAGGAACACTCAAAATTGCTCCCAGCATATCAACTGTCAAACTAGGAACTGTTGATATGATTTTGAGGCCTGTCAGACCTGCAAGTGCATTTAAGTAAGAACCAGAAACAATATTTCCGATTTCCATAAGCGCTGATGTATCCATCTCGGTAAATGTATGTGCATCCTCATTTTCATCGGTGTGCACATCTCTCCCCATAACACTATTTACCAGATGATGAGCTGACTTCTGATCAAAGATAAACATCATCATGCCGTTCACATCGTCAGCTATACCAACCATAATTCCCACTACAATATCATCTTCCTTGCCGACCACTGAAGCTATATCCGCAAAAGGAAGAAGTTCAACCTTGGGAACAGTCATATCTACCTTGATATTCAACATCTTAGAAAGGGCTGTTGTTGCATTTCCTGCTCCAATATTTCCAATTTCCTTTAAGACATCAAATTGCATGTCACTCATGCAATCAAGATCAATTTTAGCCATAATATCACTCCCTCAATACTTTATTTCCCCATTTTGCTACTTTAAAGGTCTAGGAGGGTTGTGCCCTCCTAGTCCCAAAAGTGAATATTATTATTATTTAAAACCCCTAATTTCAGCCTTCCTCAATAAGGCTTACAATATCTAACAAAGAAATCAACTCACCCTTACTCTTACCAATAGCACTGATAAAACCAGTAGTATTCTCAGAAGTTGGATTATGCTGAACCTTTTCAATATCAGCCTCTGTGAGTGTTACGACTTCCTTTACCTGATCAACAATAACACCAATTGTTGCAGATTCAATCTTTATAATTATAATTCTTGTCTTGTCTGTGTACTCATCATCATCCAAGTCAAGTTTGAGTCTTATGCTCATTACAGGCATTACCTCACCTCTGAGATTGATAACGCCCTTGAAATATTTCTGAGACTTTGGAACCCTTGTAATTCGCTGATTTCTGACAATGTTATCAATGTACTTGATATTGATACCGTACTGTTCATTGCCAATCTTTACTACTATATACTGTACTGTCTCCTGAGAATCAGAATTGTTTTCTAATAATTTTACTTCGTCCATGATGTCACGCACCTTTCCAAATCATCAAACAAGTGTATTAGCATCGATAATCAATGCAACTGAACCATCACCAAGGATAGTAGCACCGCTGATCATCTTGTTAATACTAATGTACTTGCCAAGAGATTTGATAACAATCTCCATCTGTCCAATCAGGCTGTCAACCACAAGTCCAGCCATCTTATCACCCTTGCTTACAATTACAACAGTGATGCTTTCAGACTCCTCTGGCTGTCCAGGAACATCAAGAAGATTCCTTAATCTTACAAGTGGGATTACATTGCCACGAAGATTGATAACTTCTTTTGCATGAACATACTTAATATCTGTTACTGGTATATCCTCGATTGTCTGGATAGATGCAAGAGAGATAGCATACTTCTCATCACCAAGCTTAACCATGAGAGCCTGAATAATTGCAAGTGTAAGTGGAAGTCTGATTGTGAATGTACTTCCCTCACCATAGCTTGTCTTAACCTCAACATCACCGCCAAGAGCCTCAATCTTTGACTTAACAACATCAAGTCCTACGCCTCTGCCAGAAACCTCTGTAACTTTTTCAGATGTAGAGAAGCTTGGTCTGAATAAGAGATCAATAATTTCCTTATCGGACATAACCTCAGCCTGTTCAGCTGTGATTGTTCCCTTAGAAATAGCCTTATCTCTAACCTTTGCTACGTCAATACCGTTACCATCATCTCTTACTTCGATAACAACATTGTTGCCATCCTGGTAAGCATCAAGGAAGATAGAACCTACCTCATCCTTACCTCTCTCTTTTCTGATTTCAGCACTCTCAAGACCGTGATCAGCAGAGTTTCTAAGCAAGTGCATAAGAGGATCACCGATCTCATCGATAACTGTACGATCAAGCTCTGTGTCTTCACCAGACATATAGAGTTCCATCTTCTTATCAAGCTTTTTGCTCAAATCTCTGATCATTCTTGGGAACTTACTTACAACGCTCTCAATTGGCATCATACGAACCTTCATAACTGACTCATGAAGATTTGTTGTAACTGTCTCAAGATATTCAATCTGTTCATTGAACTTCTGACCGATTGATCCGTCTGTATTTTCCTCGCTAGATACAGACACAAGTCCATTCTTAGCGATAATAAGCTCACTCACAAGGTTCATAAGAGCATCAAGTTTTTCAATATCAACTCTTACAGTTCTACCTACTGCCTTGCCCTTACTTCCTGCTGCAGGTGCCTTCTTTGAAGAAGCTGTAGCTGGAACCTGAGCCTGTGCTGCAGGCTTAGCTGCATGTTCCTCAGCCTTTTTTTCTTCCTTAACTTCCTCTTCCTTAGCTGGCTGCTCTTCTGGGAAAAGCTCTGTGAATTCCTTGCCATCTGCATCCTTAATCTCGGAAACATTCTTAATAATTCCGCTGATGTCCGCATATGACTCATTTGTAACGATTACGATTGTAAAATCAAAATCGAATTTCTCATCTTCAATATCCTGAACGCTTGGAACTGACTTTACAATATCGCCATGTCCCTCAAGGTTCTTAAATACCAAGAATGCTCTAGCAGCTTTAAGGATACAGTTTTCATCAACTGAAACCTTAATCTGATATGCATGCATGTTCTTTTTGATTGCCTCATTTACGGCATTCTTTTCAAAATCAGCAAGTTCGATTGTAGAAGCTGCCGAATCAGAAGCTGCCTGTGCTGGCTCTTCTTTCTTCTCCTCAGCTTTTGCTGCTTCCTGTTTTTTCTCTCCAGAGATAAAAGCATTGAGAGCCTTTATAATTGGCTCATTGTCCTCTGTGCCTTCATCCTGAGTCTGCTGAATATTTGAAACATACTTTTCAAGTGCATCAAGGCACTGGAAGAGTACATCTACAAGGTCAGAGTTGACCTTCATATTTCCATTTCTAACTTCTGAGAAAACATTCTCCATATCATGTGTGAGAGTCTGCATTCTCTTGTATCCCATAGTGCCTGCCATACCCTTAAGGGAATGAGCTGCACGGAATATTTCGTTAATAGTGTCTTCATTTTCAGGCTCTTTTTCAAGGATCATAATCTGATCGTTCAAGCTCTGCAAATGCTCATTTGATTCATCAATAAAAATTTCTAAGTACTGACTAACATCCATTTTAAGATACCCCCACGTTCTTCGTGATTGTTTCGGCTACCTTATCAAGTGGAACCACCTCGTCTACTAATCCAGACTGGGCAACTGCTTTTGGCATACCGTAAACTACGCAAGTTTTCTCGTCCTGAGCAATTACATGAAGGTTTTTACTAGCTGACAGTCCTTTAATGCCCTTAGTTCCATCGGAACCCATGCCAGTCAACACAACACATGTAATTTCATCACACTGGACTTGTGACAGTGATTCGTACATAATATTGGCACATGGTCTTAGTCCGTCGACAGGAGGCTCATCGCTGAGTTTTATAACATCCCTTCCCATCTCATTGCTAATCTTCATATGCTTTCCACCAGGAGCCAAATAAACGTGTCCTTTCTCTAATACATCTCCTTCTTTGGCTTCTGTAACAGTAACCTCGCTTAACTCATTAAGTCTTAAAGCAAGTGAAGCTGTAAAACCAGCAGGCATGTGCTGAACCATAATCATTGGTGCATCTAGATTTTTAGGCAATTTAGGTATAACCATCTGTAAGGACTTTGGTCCTCCTGTAGAGCAAGCCAGTGCAACCAGCTTCTTCTTTCCAGGTTTTACGCCACGATACTCTGATGCATTAATGCTGGTATTTTCAGCAGCCTTTTGAGCTGAACTAAGGATAGAGGTCCTTCTAAGCAAAGGAGTTCTTCCCTCTTTCTCTCTCTCGCTGGCTGACATAGAACCTTCTCTTTGAAGCCTAAGTCTTTCAAGAGCTGACATTGAATCACCTGTTGTCGTCCTGTTTGAAGAATTCGAATGTGAGTTTAGTGTTTTCTTCTGTGATTCGTCGCTCTTTACACTTGGCTTTGTGCTGATAAAAGATGCCTTGCTATCTATGATACCATTGGCTTCGCAAGCGATATTCAACATATTGTTGATTGCATCCTTGAATTCATCACTCTTGGTTTCGAGATAGTTTTCAGGTTTAGTTACGAAATCAAAAGCTCCAAGTTCAAGGGCTTGGATTGCTTCTTTAGCACCTTCCTTGGCTACAGTAGAGACTACTATAACCGTCTGTTCTATACCATTTTTTTGAAGCTCTGCTAAAAGCTCAAGACCATTCATTCTTGGCATATTGATATCAAGAATAATTGCATCATAATACTTAGGCTGAGACAATATCATCTCAAATCCCTGCAAGCCGTCTTTTGCTGTTGCAGCCACTTCATACCCATCACATGCGTTTATTATATCAGAGATAACCCTTCTCATGAGTGCAGAGTCATCAATAATAAGTATTTTTTTCAATTTATTCGCCTCCTCGCTCGTGGCGCTGTATTCTACGCTGTTCTTCAAAGATAAACTTTATAATAAAATCTCTGACATCTGTTGCTATTTCCTTATACTGAACACGCAGATTATAGGTATCTGCAGTGAGTTCGTTTTTAGAGCAGTCTATAACCTTACCGAGGACCTGCACTTTTTTCTTGTTTTCGCTAGTCTCTAAATTGAAGCATAAGAAAATATAAGAGTCTCTTTCAAACTTAGTATTGGTGCCAACTCTAACACCACCACCACTTATATCAAGAATCATGCCAGCACTGGCCTCATTGGCAAATGTTTCTGGCGTCTTGTGTGTCTTTGTGTATTCAAGGACTTCATCAATCTGAAGACTGCGAATATTGACAGAGAACATGCTCTCAAGCCTGTAATACTGCCTTCTCTGAAACTTAACAACATCAGATACAGCTTTGAGTGTCATGGTGTATATATTGCCTTCTTTAGCCCTGTCAACCATGAGACACTCTGCCTTATATATGCCCTTACCTGTGTAAAAGAAGGTCTCTAATTTAACCCCCTTCTCCAAAGGAATAATATGTCCACCTGAAATAGGCATTGCAGCAGTAATCAAATCCCCCTTGATATCAAGCACTTCACTCACGTAAACATTGTTGCCACTATCATCTCTTTTAATCTGATTAATCTCAATCTTATTTCCAACATTAAGCACATTCAGCATATTTTTATCTCCTCACTGATAAAAGGTCTTAAAGCTCGCTTTTAATTAAGCCATCTTCTTAGCAAAAATAGTTCTAAAAAAGTTTCTGACTCCACCAGTCTTTTCCTCTGGCTTTCCATTTTCCAAAATATCGACAATCTTCTCATAACTCTTAGAAGATATAGCATCTGGATACATGAGAGTAACAGGCTTCTGATTCATAACAGCCTTGCCAAGCTGGGCATCGTAAGGCACAATCCCCAGGTATTCCATGTCCAATTGCAAAAATTTTTGAGTCACAACATTGAGCTTGTCGTAGATATTCTTACCCTCTTTCTCTCCGGACACTCTGTTACTAATCATCTTAATCTTGCTGTAAGCAGGATTAAAGTTTTCATTAAGCACTAAGGCCTTTAAAAGAGCATAAGAGTCCGTTATAGAAGTTGGCTCTGGAGTTGTCACAATTACAGTCTCAGGGCTTGCTGTCAGGAATTCCATAACACTCGATGAAATACCAGCTCCTGTGTCTATAATGACTACATCGGCCAATTCTTCGAGCTCATTCATCTTGTTGATCATCCTCTTGATCTGTTCCTTATCAAGATCAACAAGCTTGGCTATTCCCGAACCACCTGATATAAATCCAACTCCATCCGGACCTTCAGTGATTATTTCCTTTAGGCTCATTCCCTTAAACATCATATCTGCAAGGTTATACTTTGGAATTACTCCAAACATAACTTCCACATTGGCAAGGCCGAAATCGGCATCGAGAATAATAACCCTCTTGCCCAGTTTTCTAAAAGCCAAAGCAAGATTGATTGATGTAGTTGATTTTCCAACTCCACCCTTACCACTTGTCACGGCTATAACTCTTGCATTCGATATATTATTTTGATTTTGTAATTTAATTATATTTCTAAGCTGTTCTGCCTGGTCCAAGTTTTGACCTCCCATCAATCTCCACCCAGCAATTGTCTTGCTAATGACTGTTCATCAATCAATTCAATATCTTCTGGTACATTCTGTCCGCTCGTAGTGTATGAGAGCGGAGCACCTGTAAGAATCCTGATATTAAGAATATTTCCCAGGCTGACTGTCTCGTCAAGCTTAGTAAAAATAACTGACCAATCCTTAATATCTTTATATCTCTCAACTATGTCCTTCAAATCCCTGTACTTAGTAGTAATACTGAGCACAAGATAGGTGTCACAAGAAAAGTCCTTTTCAAGTTTTTTAGCCTCGTCAATAAAGTCTTTCAACTCATCAACCTGCTCACTCGCTTTATGAGATCTTCCTGCTGTATCAACAAGAATATAGTCAAAGGCCTTGAGTCTTTCACAAGCATCCTTGAGCTCATCTGCTGCGTATATAACCTCTACCGGGCTATCAATAATAGCCGCATAAGTGTTAAGTTGTTCAACTGCAGCAATTCTGTAGGTATCAGATGTGATAAATGCTATTTTTTTATGCTCATCAAGCTTAATATGGCTAGCTATCTTAGCAATAGTAGTTGTCTTGCCCACGCCTGTAGGTCCTATAAAGAAGATAATTCTGGTCTTTTTGTCATCATCCTGCTTTTCAATAGAAATAGGCTCACCAAGTTTTAAAATTATCTTCTGGTAAACTGCTGCAAGTATGCTGTTTAGGTCAGACTCATTCTTTAAAGAATTCTCAATCGAGCCAATAAGCTCATCTGCATATTTGGCATCGACCTCATTGTCTACAAGTTTTTGATAAATCATCTTAAGGAAGCGAACATTTTTGGCATTCTTCTCCTTAAGCTTGGCCTTTGGCTTATCAAAATCAACTTCCTCCTGATCTGCCTCATCGCCATCAAGCTCTTTGATAAATTCGAGTTCATCCTTATTGAACTTGCCAGTGAGAAGACTCTGAAGAGAATCCAACTTATCCTCAAGAGCCTTTGCATCAGTCACCTTGCCAGTCTTATCAGAGACTGAATAGTCAACATGGCTGCCTTTAGAGTAGATATCATCAATCTTTTTCGAATTTTTAGCTGAAGTTAGAGATTCTGCATACGCGTCAAATGTTTTTGTTTCAGTTTTTGTTCTGTCAAAGTTCGAGCCGGCGTCATCAGCCTCACTTCTAACCTTGTTGGCAAACTCATCTTCCTCAAGCGCCGCAGTTACTTCAACCTTATCTTTTTTAAATAATTTAAATATGCCCCTTTGCTTGAGCACCTTAACATTTAGTACAACTGCCTTGTTTCCGAGCTCTTTCTGAGCAAGCAGTATAGCCTCATTTTCTGTATCTGCACTAAACTTCTTAACTATCATTCTGCTGTTACCACCCCAACTGACTGAATCTCAATATTTGAGTCAATCTCATTATAAGATACAACTATTAGATCGTTGTAATAATCCTGTGCTAATTTTCTAAAGTATAGTCTCACAATCGGTGATGTTACTACGATTGGATTCTTCCCCATATCCTCAAGGCTCTTTATCTTGTCCTTAAGGCTGTCAATAATCCTTCTGACACGCTCTGGATCAAGTGAAAGATATGATCCTTGTTCTGTATTCTTTACAGAACCCATAATCTCCTGCTCAACCTGAGGATCAAGAGTCACTACACTGTTGACCTCATCAAGCATGAAGTACTTGCTCGATATAGCCCTCTTAAGCCCCTGTCTCACATACTCTGTGAGAATGTCAGTGTCACGAGTCATTGGCGCGTGATCAGCCAAAGTCTCAAGTATTGTAACCATATCTCTGATGGAGATACCCTCCTCCAAAAGATTTTGAAGAACCTTCTGAACCTCGCCAATACCCATAAGCTTAGGCACAAGTTCTTCCACAACCTCTGGATTCTTCTCCTTGAAATTGTCTATAAGGCTTGCCACATCCTGTCTTGTAAGAAGCTCTGCCACATGCTGGCGCACAACCTCAGTCAAGTGAGTGGCAATAATTGAAGGTGGATCAACTACTGTATATCCCAAAGATTCCGCTCTTTCCCTCTGTCCCTCAGTAATCCATATAGCAGGCAGATGGAATGATGGCTCTATTGTAGGAATACCAGTAACCTCTTCCTCAACATAACCTGGATTCATAGCCATATAGTGGTCAAAAAGAATCTCTCCATCACTTATCTGTATACCCTTCATCTTGATTATGTACTGGTTTGGATTAAGCTGAATATTATCTCTAAGTCTGATGATAGGTACAACTACACCCAACTCAAGAGCAATCTGCCTTCTGATCATGACAACTCTGTCAAGCAGGTCTCCACCCTGCTTTGCATCAACTATAGGTATAATTCCGTATCCAAACTCAACCTCAATAGGGTCTACATTCAAAAGATTTACCACATTCTCAGGTTTTCTAATTTCCTGAGCCTCCGTCTCCTCAGCTTCGGTCTCCTCCTCTATGGCAGCTACCTGCCTGCCTGAAGCGAGTTTTCTCGAAAAGATAATCATAATCAAGCCCAAAGGTGGATAGATATAGATTGGCAGAGGAGTGAATATTCCAAGTCCTATAAGAGCCATACCAACCATCAAGAGAACCCTGTCAATAGAGAAGAGCTGGCCAATAATCTCATCGCCCAATTCTCCATCACTAGACGCCTTTGTAACCAGAATACCAGTTGCAAGCGATATCATAAGAGATGGCATAGATGAACTGAGTCCGTCACCTATGGTGAGGATTACATACTTAGAAACCGCATCCTGAATTGTAAGGCTGTTGTAGAGCATACCCATGACAATACCACCGACAATATTAATGCCTGTGATAATCAAGCCTGCAGTCGCATCTCCCTTTACGAACTTAGTAGCACCATCCATGGAACCAAAGAAGCTGTTTTCCTGCTGGAGTTTCTTTCTCTTCTCCTTAGCTTCCTTGTCAGTGATGGCACCTGTGTTCAAATCTGAATCGATAGCCATCTGCTTACCAGCCATGGCATCGAGTGTAAATCTTGCAGTTACCTCAGATACTCGCTCAGTACCCTTATTGATAACTACAAACTGAATAATTGTAATAACTACATATATGATGGCACCTATAACCAGATTACCACCACCTACGAACTGTCCAAAAGTCTCTACAACCTTACCAGGATTACCTGTCGTAAGTATAAGTCTGGTTGATGATACATTTAAAGCCAGTCTAAATATAGTTGTAAAGAGTAATATTGTTGGAAAAGACGCCATGTCAAGGACTTCCTTGGCATAGAGTGCATTGAACAAAATAATAAGCGCAACCGACATATTTACGGCCAGCAGCACATCTAACAGTCCAGAGGCAATAGGTATTATGAAGAATATGATTGCCGCAAGGAGATAAACGCCCAGGGCAAGATCTGTCTTTTTTATCTTCATGACCTTGTCAACCTTCCTCTTTTAAACACTTTTTTACTGATATATCATACCATTAAAGGAAAGAATAGTAAAGTCATGCAGCTAGCACTCTTGCAAGGATTTCGGCCACTGCCTGGTAGAGTTCCTGAGGAATTTCTGTACCTATATCGACATTGTGATAGAGAATACGCGCAAGTGGCTTATCTTCTACGATTGCTATATCAAGCTCGCGAGCTTTTTCCTTGATCGCATAACAAAGATAATCAGCTCCCTTTGCTATTACAAGAGGAGCAGTTCCCTGATCCGGCTTATAGCTTAAAGCAACCGCAAAGTGAGTAGGGTTTGTGATTACAACATCAGCTTCAGGAAGTTTCTCCATCATACGTCTTCTGGAAACTTCAGCCATTCTCTGTTTAATCTTACCCTTTACCTGAGGATCTCCCTCGGTATTTTTATATTCATCCTTAACTTCCTGCTTGGTCATCATGGAATCATTTCTAAACTTAAATTTCTGATATATAAGATCAACAAAGCCAACAAGGAGGTATACTGCCGCTGTCTTAATTCCCACACCAAGTACAACATCACCTATAATTCCCAAAGCGTCATATAAGGTCACATTGTAAAATGTGTAGAGCAAGGTATACTTGTCCTTAATTGAGTTATAGACTACAAGTCCAATGATTATAAGCATGGCAATAGACTTCAAAAGCTCAAAGAGCTGACGCACTGAGAAGATTCTCTTAAAGCCATTTAAGGGACTTAACTTAGAAAATTTAGGTGCAAGAGGCTTTGTGGTAACCATCCACTTTTGTTGCAGCATATTGCCCAAGACAGCAATAAGCACAGCAATGATAAAGATTGGAAATACTATAATCAATCCCTTGAGGCCAGCCTCTCTCAAAAGACCCAAGCCTATCCTGATTTGCAGGCCTTCTGATGATGTGTCAACCACCTTTCCCATAACCCCATAGAGGTCCTTAAAAGCTGCTATAAAGGATGTCCCCATCCTGGCGACATAGATTTTAAGCATAATAAAAAGAGCCAGCAAGCTTATAGCCATGATTAAATCACGGCTCTTTGCCACCTGTCCCTCTTTTCTCATATCATCAAGTTTCTTACCAGTCGCAGGCTCAGTCTTCTCTCCTCCAGGACCATCCTTGGCGAAGAACTGCAGATTAAGGGCAAGAGGCTGTTTTGCCTGGCTAATCTCCTGCAATTGACTATATTTTATATAGTTTGATCTCTGCATCTCGCTCCTCCTTCCGCATAATCCAATCTCTTATATCTTTTGTCCCAGCTTGGCTTAAGACAAGTTTCTTTTAGCCTTATTCTGTCTAAATATGGCCTTTTTCGACTTTATCTAAGGCGTTAAGCCTTTTACAATCTCATTGAGCATAGTCTTGGTCTCAGTCTCGATATAGATAGAGACTGATGGCAACATGCTTATAGTAAAAAATATTGCTATAATTCCCACAAATATTTTGAGTTGCATACCGACAACAAACATATTCATCTGAGGCGAAACTCTTGCCAGTATAGCCAGTACCACATTCAAGAGAATTGTACATGCAAAGACAGGAAGAGCTATTCTAAAGCCGATTACAAAATAATCAGACATAAAGCCAATTATATTCGGGTAGAGGCTGGCATTGATAACCGCCTTACCGATTGGTATAACCTTGTAAGTCTCCACTATAGCCTCTATCAAGTATCTGTGAAGTCCAGATGTCAAGAGCAAAAGAATCAGCATATAGTGATATAAATTGCCAAAGATACCTACCTGAATCCTTGTTGTAGGGTCAAAAATCTGAGCCATAGAGAGTCCAGTCTCCATATCTATGACCTTACCTGCAAAGAGGATGATCTGAACGCAAAAAGCACAAATCAAGCCAGTCAATATTCCCACTCCAAACTCTTTGAGGACTATAAAGGCATACTCAAGCACACCGTCATAAGAAACTGTCAAGTTTGGATTTATGGAAAAGACAAGGACAGATATAAAAAAAGAGACACCTATCTTAACACGCCTCGGAACACCGCTCGTGTTAAAAATAGGGGCCACATATATGAATGTCGCGATACGCATAAGTATCAGGATAAATATTTCAAACTTATCCAGTGCATAAGAATACTCTATCATAAAACTATCCTATATATTTATTAAAATCACCCCAAAGTGTCTGCATAAAGCTAACTTGTTCATTGAGCATCCAGGCCCCAAGAATCAACAAAGCTATAAGAATAGCCAATAATTTAGGAACAAAGGTTAAGGTCTGCTCCTGAATTGATGTAAGGGTCTGAAAAAGGCTGATTACTAAGCCTACAATCATAGAGACCAACAAAACAGGCAGGGAAGTCTTTGCTATAGTCCAAACAGTCTGTCTTGCTATATCGATAATATCACCAGATGTCATGGTGTCCTCCTAATTTAAAAATACCTTAAAGGCTACTTAAAAGTCATTACCAAGTTGCCTATTATCAAGTTCCAACCATCAGCCATTACAAAAAGAAGAATCTTAAAAGGCGTAGATATAGTTGTCGGAGGCAACATCATCATACCCATGGACATGAGAGTTGAAGAAACAACCATGTCTATAACTATGAATGGCAAATATATCAAAAAACCTATAATAAAGGCAATTCTAAGCTCACTTATCATAAAACTTGGGATGAGGACCTGAAGTGGGATATCATCCTCACTCGAGATTGAATTCTCCTGATAGTCCGCTATTCTCAAGAATGTATCAAGGTCTTTAGTAGATGTCTGCTTGAGCATAAACTTTCTCACTGGCTTGACACCTATGTCATAAGCCTCCTGGGCTGAAATCTCATTCCTAGAAAGAGGCTGAATAGCACTGCTATAAACCTCATTAAAGGTTGGTGCCATGACAAAGAAAGTCAAAAATACAGCCAAGCCTATAATAACCTGATTAGGTGGCGCAGTCTGCGTACCTATGGCATTTCTAACAAAGTGTAAGACTATTACTATACGGGTAAAAGATGTCAGCATCATAAGTAATGATGGAGCAATAGCAATGACTGTAAGCACCAAAAGCATCTGCAAAACACTAGCCATGTCACTTCCATTACCTGCTGAAATTCCAATGCTTATAAGTCCACTGTCAGAGGCACCATAAGCTTTTTTTACATAAAAAAAAGAGCACAAAAAAGCCACTGATAAAGTCAGTGAAATCATATAAATGATCTTTTTGTGCTTCTTATTTTTCTTATTCTTGACTGCTTCCATTTTTACCTTCATCTCTAGTTTTCTTCTCATCGACAGGCTGTGCGGATGCCTTAAACCTATCTAAGATATTATTAAAGCTCTCATCACTCTTAGCAAATGGCAGATTGGTCTTAGTTTTATCAAAAACCATAAGACTATCCTCATCGATCTCCCCTAAATATGTGATGGAATCCTTTGCTACAGCTATGGCAAAGCACTTGTCTGCAACTCTTACAATCTGAATATACTTAGTCTGAGATATCTTCAAGCTATCAAGAACCTTGATATTAGAATAAGCTTCCTTGCTCTTCTGATAACCAGCCATAAACTTAGTTGCAAAATATGCAGCTGCCAAAACTATAATAAATATAAAAATTAAAGTAAGCAGCTGTGCAAAAGCTTCTACACGGCTGCTTAAATTCATACTTGATAAAATATACATTATCCAACTACCTTCTGAACTGCCTCGATAACACGATCAGCTTGGAAAGGTTTAACAATAAAGTCTTTAGCTCCTGACTGAATAGACTCAATAACCATAGCCTGCTGACCCATAGCAGAACACATAATTACTGATGCATTAGGGTCAGAATTCTTAATCTTCTTCAATGCCTCAATACCATCCATCTCTGGCATAGTAATATCCATAAGGACTAAATCCGGCTTGAGTTCAGCATACTTTTCAACAGCCTTGGCGCCATTCTCGGCCTCTCCTGCAATATTATATCCATTCTTTGTGAGAATGTCCTTAATCATCATTCTCATAAAAGCAGCGTCATCGCAAATCAAAATATTCTTTGCCATACTCCAACTCCAATCTTAATTGTCACTCACATTCTTTTCTGGTCGACACCAGCTACTAAACCTAGTTGTATTATACATCAAATCTGTGAATTAGACTACTTATTTTTCTCATTTTCTTTGAAAATTTCAGTAATTCTTACACCGAAACTCTCTTCAATTACTACAACTTCGCCCTTGGCAACATACTTGCCATTGACTAAGACATCGATAGCCTCACCGGCAATCTTGTTAAGCTCAATGATAGTACCTGGTGCAAAATCAAGAATTTCCTTGATTGTCTTCTTTGTTCTACCAAGTTCAACTGTAACCTCAAGAGGTACATCCTTGATAAGATCAATATTCTCCTGCTGTGAAAGAGCTGTTAAATCTCCAGCAAAAGGCTGAAATGCAGCTGGTGCTACATTTACGTTCTGTGCTTGAGCAAAATTCTGCATAGGTGCCTGTCCATAGCCCTGTGGTGGCATAGCATAACCCTGTGGCATTCCATTGTAAGCTGGAGCCTGAGGCATTCCATACATACCCTGTGGCTGCTGAGGCATTCCATACATGCCCATATTCTGGCCCTGCATAGGATCCATCTGTGGCATAGGATAGCCCTGTGGCATTCCATTATAAGCCTGAGGCTGCTGTGGCATCTGTCCCATCTGCTGATTGTAAGCATCCATTGCTGGCTGTGTAGCAGGCGCTGGTGCAGGTGCTGGTGCAGGTGCTGGTGCTGGTGCAGCTTCCTCTTCCTTAATTGCATCCTCACCGACAAGTGAAGGTGCGAAGAGGTTGAGCAGTTCCTTGGCAAATTCTATTGGATAGAGCTGCATAATCTCTGAATCAATAAGATCACCAATCTGCATCTTAAAGCTAACCACAACAAACTGTCCATGGAGGAACTTAGGTAAGTTTTCCTCCAAAGTAGAGTAGGTCTCGATAACATTGGCCACTGGTGGGCTTATATCAATCTTTCTGTTAAACATAGATGACATGGAAGTAGCTGCAGAACCCATCATCTGGTTCATAGCCTCTCCAATAGCACTCAAATGAAGCTCTGTGAGTTCATCATTGTCATCGACATCACCACTGCCACCCATCATGAGGTCAGTAATGATCTTTACATCCTTTTCCCTAAGAATAAGCACATTGTTGCCATCAATTCCTTCTTTGTAGGAAATCTGCAACATTACACATGGTCTGTCATACTTTACTGAGAGTACATCCCAAGTTGTAATTGAAACCGAAGGTGTTGTGATATTTACCTTTTGGTTGAGCAATGAGCTGAGTGTTGTTGCTGCAGTACCCATGCTGATATTGGAAATCTCACCAACGGCATCCTTTTCGTAATCTGAGAGCTCGAAATTTTCTGTTGCTGTCATATCTGTGCTAGTTCCGTCCGTGGAAGCATCGCTTACTGAAGGATTTGGACTTTCGCCTTCAAGTGTTGCTGTAGCAGTTTCTGCTGTATCGGCTTCTGCAGCCTGGCCTGAATCAGATCCCATGCCCGCAAGTAAGGCGTTAATTTCGTCCTGCGATAACATTCCATCCATTTCTACTCACTCTCCTCTCTTATAATATCTGTAACTCTAACCGAGTATTTATCATTAGAATATCCTGGCAATGCATAAAACTTTTTAATGTTACCAACAAATACCTCTAATTCTTCATCGACATTTTTATTCAATTTTATTATGTCACCAACTTGTAGATTAGCAAAATCCGCGACATTTATCAAGCTATTTCCGAGAACTGCTTTAACAGGAATTCTAGCTGAGCTGATTGAATTACCAATTGTCTCCTCATAAGACTTAGTATCTTTCTCTTTCATAGTCGAGAACCAGTACTTTGTATTGAGCTTGTCTATAACAGGCTCGAGTGTGTCAAATGGAAGACATATATTCATCAGACCTTCAACATCACCAATCTTTATGTTTAGTGTTATGATGGCAACTGTGTCTGATGGCGAAATAATCTGGGCAAATTGGGAATTTGTCTCAATCCTTTCAAGTCTTGAACTGATTTTCACAACATTTTCCCAAGGCTCCCTGAGGAGGCTTACACAGATTGAAAATATTCTTTCTATGATTGAGAGCTCTATCTCTGAGAACTCTCTTTCTTTTTCAAGTGGCTTGCCATCGCCTCCAAGTAATCTGTCAACTATAGTGAAGCCCAAGTTTGAGGCCATCTCCATAATCACATTACCTGTCAGAGGGCTCATATTAACTACGCCCAAAAGAACTGGATTACTCAAAGCATTGCTGAACTCTGAGTAAATAACTACTTCTGAGTTTACAACATCGACATTGACCGACTTTCTTAGATAAGCTGGCAGATTGGTCGCAAGTAATCTGGCAAAGTGCTCAAATATGATTTCTAGCGTTCTCAAGTGCTCTTTGGAGAACTTAGAAGGACGTGCGAAGTCATAATTCTTTACCTGTTTTTCATCAGAGCCCTTGGCTTCATCGATATCGAGTTCGCCCGAGCTAAGCGCTTTAAGCAGATTATCAATCTCATTCTGCGAGAGAACCTCGCCCATCTATCTCACCTCCTATTGAAAGTCTCTATGCAAGTCTAAGTAATTTCCTACTGAACAAGTATCTGAGACAAGGTAACTGTGTAAATTGCCTGTGTCTGGAACTGATCCTGAAGGCTCTTAAGAATGCTTGCCTCAATGTTAGTCTTATTGCTTGTAACAGAATCGTAAGAATACTTTAAAGCCTCTGTTGTAACTGTGCTCACAATACTACTCATACCATTGTTAATACTAGCACTCTTAACTTCATAATCCTTAGCCTTCTTGTTAAGGCCAATATTCACCTTAAGTACTACATAGTGAGTCTTACCGCCGGATGTGTATGAAACTGTAATCTTGTCATCATCACCGTTCTTTACGCTGACATACTCAAGGTCGTCAACTGAGACAGCGGCGCTGCCTGAGGCTGTAGATGATGTATCTCCGGCAACATCAAGATCAATTATCTCTGCAACCTTTGATATAAGATTATTTGTTTTATTGTTTGTTGTGACAAGTGAAAATGTCAGGACAACTGTAAGTGCAAGGTTAATTATGCTGATTGCAAGATTAACCACGCTAAGCATGCTCTTCTTCATAGTGTGTATCCTTTCATCGATTATTTAAAGAATTGTAAATCTTAATTTCTACTCTTCTGTTCAAAGCTCTTCCATCTGCAGTATCATTGCTAGCCACTGGAACAGCATCCCCACGTCCTGAGGATGAAATTGACTTTTCGTTAAAGCCTTTATTGCTCACAAAGTAATTAAAGACAGAATATGCTCTGTAAAGTGAAAGCATCATATTGTTAGGATATAACGGCGTATTGATAGGCACATTGTCCGTGTGTCCCTCTATAAGGATGGTATTGTCATCATACTGCTTTACAGCATCTGATACTTTATCAATCAACGTGACTGCCTCATCCTTGAGTTCCGCCTTTCCAGAATCGAAAAGAATTGCACCATTCATTGTTAACAATACATAATCACTTGTTGCTGTTATCTCCACCTGATCAGCCACATTGGCCTGAGCAAGCTTTTTTTCAATATTTTCAGCCATTCTCTCAGATTCTTCAAGGCCTTCTTGTTTTACCTGTTCAATAGCTGAGACTGTACTCTCTTGAGCCTTAGTAGTTGCGGCGCTTGTAGCACCAGCACCACTGCCATCAGGGTTATTTACATCTATACCTGAAGCATTCTGCTTATCTTCATTAATTTCACCGTCAGTGTTAAGTCCCATATTGTTATAATACTGACTCAACTCTGTCAGCTGACTGGCACCACTGCCAATCAGAATACCATCATCAGTCAGGCTTGAGCCGCCAGATGGAAGTACGCTGAATGAAGCAGCGAGTGAAGCCGCTAACTCTTGAAACTTCTGTGTATCAACAGTTGACATAGAGAACAAAAGAACGAAGAAACAAAGGAGCAAATTCATCAAATCGGAGAATGTTGCCATCCACGCTGGTGAACCAGCTGCTGCCTCCTCTTGTTTTCTTGCCATCAGCCTTCACCTTCTTCCGTTGAAACAGATTTTCTAATCACAGGTGCAAGGAAAGACTTAAGTTTCTCTTCGATAACTCTTGGGTTTTCACCAGCCTGAATTGAGAGAAGTCCTTCAATCACCATCTCTTTAATCTGATATTCCTTGCCGTTTATGCTCTTTAACTTGTTAGACCATGGAGCACAAATCCAGTTAGCGATAAGTGAACCATAGAGTGTTGTAAGAAGAGCAACTGCCATGTTTGGTCCGATAGCTGAAGCATCTGAAAGATTCTTAAGCATGTTAACGAGACCGATAAGGGTACCAATCATACCCCAGGCAGGACCCATAGCAGCCCAGGTATCGTAGAAGCCTGCAACAGCTCTGTGTCTCTCATCCATATTGTTAAGTTCTGTCTCTAAGATGCCACGAACAAGCTCAGGTTCAGTACCATCAACAATTAAGAGACATCCCTTTTTCATGAACTCATCTTCCATGTTGTTGGCAGCTTCCTCAAGAGCAAGCAAACCCTCTTTACGAGCAACATTGGACAAGTCAATAATCTGCTTAATCACACTTGCATAATCAATTTTGGGATCTTTAAATGCAACTTTTGCAGATTTAAAATTATTAATAAGCTCAGGAAAGGTATATGAGCCAATCAGACATGTTATAGAACCTCCAATTGTAATAATAACAGAAGGAATATCTATAAAACTGCTTGTGATGGCTGAAACACCACCTGATGATACGATTCCAAAGATAACCATTGCAAAGCCGGCAACGGTTCCGACAACTGTAGCTAAATCCACGAGCAATACCACCTATCTTTAATTATTTTCTATAAGACCAGAAAAAATCCTTTGCTTGTAAGCAATGACCAAATCTATAAGCTCTTGGCTCTTCTCTTTGACAAGATACTTTGTTCCATTTGTCATTGTAATGACTGTATCTGGCGTCTCTTCAAAGCACTGAATCAATTCTGCATTAATCACTAATTTCGTATTATTAAGTCTTGTGACTGTGATCATAAAACCTCACCAACCCCACTATCTAAGTGAAAAAATATCTAATACTTAATCCTCAAGTCAAGGCCATAATACACCTACTTTAGTAAACTATTTATATTAAAGCACTTTAAACTCACAAATGCAAGAGTTTACGGGCATTTTCTCCTATTTTGTAAGGGCAAATCCCCTTAAATTCTAATTTCTAAAAATATTAAAATAGATAAGCAAAAGACCAGACTTAAAAAAGCCTGGCCTTTCACTTTTATAGGAATTATTTCAGATTATCTCTTTAAGTTGATTAATTCCTCGAGCATGCTATCAGAAACTGTGATAATTCTAGAGTTTGCCTGATAACCTCTCTGAGTTGTAATCATATTTGTAAACTGATCTGCAAGATCTACGTTAGACATCTCCAAGTATCCTGAAGAAATCTTACCATCTGTCGCTCCAACTTCCTGTCCAATTCCGTCAAATGTACCAGAGTTCAGTGTTGCAGCGTAAAGGTTTTCTCCAACCTTTTCAAGACCAGCAGGGTTCTTAAATGTAGTGACAGCAATTTGTCCAATAGTCTTTGTATCACCATTGCTGTAAGAAGCAACGATCTTACCAGACTCATCGACACCAACGCTTGTCATCTTACCTACAGCCTTACCTTTTCCAGTAATTCTGCCTGTTGTATCATTCTTGATACCTTTTTCAGACTTGATATCTGTTGTATCAGCATACATAGTAAGATTGCTGGCATCCATTGTGATTGTTGATGTTGTGCCGCCATCATTCACACCGATATTAGCGATAGTGTTGGCGCCATCATCGCTCTGATCCTCAAGTGTCAAAGTAATATTCTTGTTAGAATCCATTGAGGCACCTGTGTTAGAGTTAAATGAAAGCATCTGATCACATGATACTGATAAGGCAGTAGCCTCACCATTCTTAGTAACTGTTCCGCCAGTGATTGTATATGATGTAGTACCTGAAGCTGCATCGTTCTCATTAAAACGAAGAGTCAAAGTAGCCTGATACTCATTACCTAATGAATCATAAAAGTTAGTTGTGCACACAGAGTCAGTCTTGGTTCTTGAATCAAGGTTACCAGAGATTGAAACACCTGTTGTTGCAGCTGGCTGAGTATATGTGAACTCCTCACTTGTTGCGTAAAGTGGAGTAACAACGTCTTTGTTGATATTGCCATCCTCATCAACCTGCCATCCACACACATTAGCACCATCACCTGTAACAAGGGCACCGTTAGTATCAGTTGTAAAGTCTCCAGCTCTTGTAAAGTAAGTGTTGCCTGCAGACTTTACGATAAAGAAAGAGTCTCCCTGAATGCAGAGATCCCATGGATTATCAGTACGCTCTGTAGCACCCTGTGTTCCGATTGCAGTAGCAATTGAGCCTACACCAGCGCCGAGACCTATCTGCTTAGCATTGGTACCGCCCTTTCCTGTAGTATCACTTGGTCCTGTAGCTGTCTGAGTTGTCTGGTAATATACATCACCAAATGTAACTGATTGTGACTTGTAAGCTACAGTATTAACGTTAGATATATTGTTACCAATTACATCCATCTTTGTCTGATGTGCCTTCAAACCTGACACAGCAGAGAACAAACTTCTCATCATAAGACATTTCCTCCATAATTGAGAGGAATATTGATAGCTGCCTGATTCCTTCAAGCGCTCGGGAATCACTAACTTCCATAAGGTCCAGCTAGACTATAACAGCCCCATCAATATTCGTATATACATTTTCGTCCGAAGACTTTTGATCCATCGCCGTAACAACCGTGTTATTCTCGGTATTGACAATGAATGAATAATCATCCATCAATACAAGCGTTTCCTTGATTCCTTTCAATACAGCTTTTTTAGTACCATCATTTAAGCGTTGTACCTGATCATCTGTCAGCTCTATATTTCTTTCTCTAAGTCTCTCTTCAGCGTGTCTAGAAAACTTTACCGGTCTTGCCGCCTTGAGGCTTGCAGTATTGTCAACAACCTGGGCTATACTTATCTTTTGTTCAAATATATCGGCAAATGAGCTTGTAGCCGAAGCTGAACCGGTTTTCTTAGCTGATTCTGATTTTTTCAAGGAATTTGCAGCCTGTTCGATTGAAGTGTACTGTCCTGAGATTGTATTTCCCATATAATCACCTCACCTTTTAAGCTCTTTCCTTAGAATTTAAATATCTCCAGAATTTTTCAAACCATTGTAGTAAGAATCATCGAGCACTGTATCAAGATCATCTAAATCATAAAGCTTTTTATCAATTCCAAGATAAAGCTTTCCGTCTATCTTCTCCCAATAATCAACCTTGCCTGAGATAACTCCATCTGCATTGTCATTAGTCTTCATAATAACTGACTTTCCAACAAGACTTGAAGCCATAGCCTCCGATGTCTTAGCTCCCATCTTAGTTGTCGCATCAACCTGAGAGAATGTAGCCATCTGAGCTATATACTGGGTATTGTCAGTTGGTTCCATTGGATCCTGATACTGCATCTGAGTAACAAGAAGCTTTAAGAAATCATTCACATCAAGATTTGCACCACTTTTTGTAGAGGCATCTTTTTTCGTAGAACTTATATTGCTTGTGCTTGAAGTGTTAGAAGCCATGCCGTTCACGATATCTGAATAAATCATATCACACACTCCTTTCTTTTTTTCCTTACAGGATATATTTCGGCTCTTAAGGCCTAAAAATTAACCACCAAAGCTAGATTTAAGTTGATTTTAATTCATTTTTTTACAAATTTCAATCGCTCTGTATTAAGCCTGAAAATCAACTCCGCTGCCTGACTGATTATCAGCTGTATCTGAACCTGTAAGCTGGCTTGCATCTGCAGTCTCTTCCAGTTCATCATCATCAAGATTAAGTGACAGTCTTCTTGAAGCCTTCTTGGCATCAGAAGCTGAATTATCGCCATTCTTAGCATTTGGATCGCTATTGCTGAAAGCCTGGGCCTGAACCATAACTTCCACACTGTCAACCTTAAGTCCCTGCTCAGCGAAATTTTCCTTAAGCTGAATAAGCTGAGTCTCAAGTGCCTTCTTAACCTGCTCGTTCTCTGCAGTAATCTGAGCTGTGAGTGTTCCCTGCTTCATAGTAACCATAAGGTTTACTCTGCCAAGGCTCTCTGGGTTAAGCACCATCTCAATGCTTGACATCTGCTTTGTAACTACCACCTTAGCCTGCTCCACAACCTGCTTTGCAACTTCAACTGGATTTACATCGCTGCTAATAGCATCAAGTGCCTCCTCGAAATTCGAAGCCACGCTGCTGGCCATATTGTAGACCTGGTTTGGAATATCATCGACTTGGGCATTCTGACTCTGATTCATATAGGAATCGCTGTCTGAAGTATTTGAATCAGACTTAACTTCCACACTTGTCTTCTTGGCAAATGTCTCAACAAAGTCAGACTTCTGGTCAGCCGTCTCTTTTAAGTCAAGCTCTTCCTTTGCATCTGTCTTATCCTGGCCCATATCTTTGAGTCCAGATAAATCCTCCTCAGCTGCAGGATTAGCAATCAAGTCATCAATCAGCTTATAATTCTCATCATTTGCTGCTCCACTTGCATCTTCGACTGCCTCATTAACCAGATTCAAGAGATCCCTCAACTGGTCTGAGAGATTCTGGTCAGTTAAAAGGCTAGCCTGATCCACCTCTTTGTACTGTGTAAAAATTTGGGTAAGCACAGCCGGGTTCAATAAATCATTCATGCTAAGCCCCATCTGCTGCATGATTGTCTCGAGTTCATCGTCGGTAAGTCCTAAGCTCTCCTTAAGCCCGCCGGCAATCTTCTCTACTGCCTCATCGACTTTTGAATCCTGCTTGTCTGTCTTATCGCTAGACTTTGAATCAGTCTTTTTTAGTCCGGTCTTTGAGTCATCTTTCTTGCTCACCTTAGCTTTGTCGCTTATCTTACTCTCAGCTGTCTTAGTCTTATCATTAGTCTTGACATCTGCCTCAGTCTTTTTTAAGAAAGACTTGTCAAAGCCAGACTTTGAATTAAGGCCACTCGCAGCTGTCTTTAGTCCCGCACTGCTTGCAGTCTGATTTGATCCAGTTTTGAGATCGCTGTTCTTTTGAAGCTGTGCTCCAAAAAGATCCATAAAATTTGAAGCAGAGCTGTCATTTGCATCTTTTGCGAAATCGCTGGATGTCTTTGCAATTGCAGCATCAATTTTTGGACTGCTCAGTACGTCTTTAGCTCCTACCATCTAGTATGCCTCCTTCCTTCTCTTATGTATATTATATCGGTCATTCTAAAGAATACTTTAGTTATTAGAACTGCAAAAATAAGGCAAAATTAGGCAATATAAGCTAATAAGAGTAAAAAAACAGCCGCCTCGCTCATGACACATGTCAGAAGCAAGGCGGCGAAAAATCGATTTTTGCTTTTAAAATAATAATTCAAATTTATAATTCAAATCCAATTTCAAAATTCAAATTAAAAATTCAAATTTCAAGTTTCAAATTTAAATTATACTTATATTTTTATGGGAACATGAGATGGGTCATCTTGCCCGCAAAGACTGGATCCATTTCAGCCATAACTGCAGCTCTTTGTTTAGCCGTCATAGCACCTAGAATCTGAGCCACAATCTTAGTATCACCCGTCATCTCCTCAAGAACCGAGGCCGCTTTAGCAGGTTCCATAGTCGCATAGGTAGTTGCCCAATCCTTTATCTGCTGAGAATATTGTAATCTCTCTACAACTTCCTTATAGAGGGCCGCAGCATTGTCCTTGTCTATACTCTCATACCACTTCTTGTACTCCTCGATGTTTGGAGCATTGGTAGTGTAAACTACGTCTCTGTCAAACTGGTCCTTAAGTTTCTGATAATACTCTTGATTTTCTTCGTATTGCTTAAGTCTCGCAACCTCAGTCTGAAGATCAGCGATTGTTTTCGAGCTGTCATTCTCGCCGTTCTTATACTGGTCAAGTTCCGCCTCAAGAGCCTTTATTCTCTCAATAGCCTCACCCATATTTTTAAAGTTATAACCAGCTTCAGCCATGAGTTCCTCCTCAGATGCCGCAGGCAATATCTTATTGATGACAGGCACATTTTTCAAAGCAGGTCTTAACATAGTACCTACACCGCCCACATCCATCTTAATCAGGAGGGCAAAGATAACAAGCCATATCAAGATGATTGCCAAAGCAAGCAAAATTCCTGATATAAGGCCCCCTTTTTCTTTTCCTTCTTCGCCATTTTCTCCGTCAAGATTAAGATTGTCTTCATCTTGATTTTTCTTTTTCTTAGCCATATTTCCACCCTAATCATTTTCTAATATTTTGAAATTTAGCATCGCTCAAGTCATTTGCTTGATTTCTCTTTAATATTTAAAGTCCAAGTCAATTGCTTGATTTTATCTTTAATATTTCAAATGCTATTCTTTCTTTTTCTTGTCATTATAAGTAAAACTGACAAGCTGGTCAATTTCTTTTATCTCTGACGCATTGACCTCGAGCTTAAATTCTTCAAAAGCATTCTCCTTGAGCTTTTCCTGAACCTTTCTCTCCTGTATAGCGTCATTAAGCTTAAGTCTGGCCTTGTCTCTCTCTCTTTCTGCAACCCTGATTGCCAAAGCCTGCTTGTCCATCAAATCCTTCATAGCTCTGATGGCGTCAGTCAGATGTCTCACCTCAACAAAATCGACCTTGCCAGACAGCTTCTCAAGCTTTTGAGCCTCATATTCTTCCTTTCGAAGAATAAGCTCTCTCATCTTTTCCTCTTCCAAAGCCACCTTTGCCGACGCTTCTGAGAATTCCGTTTTTGCCTGAGTCTCAAGCCTTTCCTTCAAATCGAGGATATTTTGCATTCGATAGATAAATTTTGCCATAATTAGCCCTCAAAAATCTTACCCAGCATGCCAACTTCCTCGTCAAATGCGAATTTTTCGTCAGTCTGCTGGCAAAGATACTCATTGACCTCATCAATTTTAGAAACTGCATAGTCAATATTCTTATTACTGCCCTTCTTATATGCGCCAATATTTATCAAGTCTTCAGCTTCATTATAAGTAGCAAGAACATTTTTCAGCCTTCCAGCAGCCTTCTTGTGGTCCTTATCGACAATTTGGCTCATACATCTTGAAATAGACTGCAAGATATCAATAGCTGGATAATGGTTCTTCTGGCCCAGTCTTCTGGACAGGATAATGTGACCATCCAAAATACCTCTAGCCGTATCTGTGATTGGCTCATTGAAATCATCTCCATCAACCAGAACGGTATATAGGCCAGTGATTGAGCCCACCTTAGCCATTCCCGCTCTTTCGAGAAGTCTTGGCATCTCAGAGTATACGCTTGGCGGATAGCCCCTGGTAACAGGTGGCTCTCCTGAAGCCAGGCCAATCTCTCTCTGTGCCATACTAAATCGAGTAAGTGAGTCCATCATAAGCAAAACATCATGGCCCTGGTCCCTGAAATACTCAGCGATAGCAGTAGCCGTCATAGCCGCCTTCTTACGAATCAAAGCCGGCTTATCTGAGGTTGCAACAACAACCACACTTCTCTTCATACCTTCTGGTCCCAAATCCCTCTCAACGAACTCTCTAACCTCACGGCCTCGCTCGCCAATCAGGGCAATAACATTGATATCAGCATTTGTGTTTCTCGCAAACATACCAAGCAAGGTGGACTTACCAACACCCGATCCGGCAAATATACCAATTCGCTGTCCCTTGCCCAATGTGAGCAAGCCATCTACCGCCTTTACTCCCAGAGGAAGAACCTGACTTATGATTTCCCTATGCATAGGATCCGGTGGATTAGCATCAATAGGATACTCAGCAGACAAGCCATCTATATGTTCACAATCCGAAGGATTTCCGATTCCATCCAGAGTATGACCCAAAAGGGTATCTCCAACAGATACCGTGAGAGGATGCTCTGTGTTTTCTACAACACAGCCAGGTCCCACACCATCAACACTGTCAAAAGGCATGAGCAAGACCCTGTTATCCCTAAAACCTACAACTTCAGCAAAAACGCTTGAGCTTCGGTCCTGGGTATATATCTTACACAGGTCATTGAGCTTGGCATCAGGGCCTACAGACTCAATCGTGAGACCTACGATCTTGGTAACCTTGCCAAGCTTTTCATAAAAAGTCTCAGACAGGAGCTGTTCATATTTTGCTCTAATTCCATTATCCATAAACAGCCTCCTTATCGCCATATTCAATCATTTTTTTAGCTGCAAGGACTACTCCATGCAGCTAAGTAACTTAATTTTCTTTATAAGATTATTCAATTCAATATCAAGTCCGCAGTTAAAAACTCCACCGTCAGTCTCAATAATACACTCATTCTGTCCAAGCGAATTGTCTTCCACAATATCAAGGTTCAAATCCCTGTCAACGCCCATATAAACCTTGCCCTGATTATTGACCATAAAGTCATAATCAGCAGATGAGACCCTGATAATATACTCATCGCTCTTATCAGCATCCTCAAGAGCAGAATTTATAAGGTGAAGTAAAATTGACTTATCGCCATTAGCTTCAGCCTGGGTAAATCTCTCAAATACATTGCACAAGACCTCAACTAAATCAGGCTCTAATGTCTTCTTTTTTTCTTCATAATCCTGTTCAAGTTGTCTTAGGGTATCTTCTTCCTGATTCATAAGCTGAGCTTTTAAATCTTCTATCTCCTGCTCGGCTGCCTGAATGCCAGCGGCATAACCCTCATTCTTCGCATCTTCAAGTATTTGACCAGCCTCTTCCTTGGCAGAATTGAGCATATTTTCAGCTTCAAGCCTAGCATCATCTACTATCTGCTGGCTCTCTTCCTTAGCAGACTCCAGCCTTTGCCTTGCAAGCTCTTCAGTATCGACAGGCTCATCTCCCTGATTTTCAGTCATTGCTGCCAGCTGATCTGGGCTCAAACCAGTAAAGTCATCACCGTCTCCAACCAGGCCATCAACTCTTGAAACATCAAGTCCATCTATAAAGCTATCCGGATTCACCCCACTGTTCTGTGACATATCCAATACAGCCTGCACTTTTTCTTTTATAAGTTCATTATAATCGATCACGCGCTCGTCTTCCCTGACTGCGTAACCTGCTTTCACCAAATTAGACAATTATCTCGTCTCCTCCGCCTCTTGCAATGACAATCTCGCCAGAATCTTCAAGCTTTCTTATGATATTAACAATCTTCTGCTGAGCTTCCTCAACATCCTTCATACGTACAGGTCCCATATAATCCATATCTTCCTTGATCATAACAGCAAGACGCTTTGAAAGGTTGTTGAGAATAACATTCTGAACTTCCTCTGTAGCTCCCTTAAGTGCAAGAGCAAGATCTGAATTGTCAACATCTCTAAGCACTCTCTGGATTGATCTGTCGTCGAGTGAAAGGATATCCTCGAATACAAACATCTTCTTTCTGATATCATCAGCAAGCTCTGGCTCTTCGACTTCGAGAGTCTCCATGATATGTTTCTCTGTACCTCTATCAACAGAATTGAGGATGGCAACGATAGCATCTACGCCACCGACAATTGTGTAATCCTGATTTACCAAGCTTGAAAGCTTTCTCTCAAGTATCTTCTCAACCTGCTTGATTACATCTGGAGATGTTCTATCCATCTGGGCTATACGTCTTGCAACATCCGCCTGTTTTTCAGGAGGCAGAGCTGAGACAACCTGTGATGCCTGTGATGGAGGCAGGTAGCTCAAAATAAGAGCAATAGTCTGAGGATGCTCGTCCTGTATGAAGTTGAGCAGCTGGCTTGGATCTGTCTTTCTGATAAACTCGAAAGGACGAACCTGAAGGCTCGCTGTAAGTTTTCCAATTACATCCTTAGCCTTATCTTCACCAAGGGCTTTTTCAAGAAGCTCCTTAGCATAGCCAATACCACCTTCTGCAATATACTGCTGAGCGAGACAGATTTCATAGAACTCGTTGAGCACAGACTCTTTAGTCTGTGGTGAGACTGAGTTTGTATTGGCAATTTCAAGTGTTAACTGCTCTATCTCATCTTCTTTTAAGTGTTTAAATATCTTGGCAGATTTCTCAGGTCCCAAGGCAATAAGCAAGACTGCTGCCTTCTCTACCCCATCCATCTCCTTGTTATCTAACTGAGGCATAATCTATCTTCTCTCTTTTCCTTATAGTGCCCGCCAAGCCAAGCTTGGCATTATTTTCAATTATTTAACACAAATTTCTTAAGTCAAACTCCCTTAGTTCCATCCATCATTCAGCCAGTTACGCAAGAGCAAAGCAACCGCTTCCGGATTCTCGTCGACGAACTTCTCGATAGCACGCCTTGTCTCCGACTTCTCCTGCATGTCGATATCATCAACCTTAGGCTGAGCTTCTCTTGTAGTTGCAAGCATCTCCTCAACAGAGATTTCTGGCTCTTTCTCCTCAACTGTGAGAGGTCTGGCACTTCTGATAATAACAAAGGCAAGTAAGCCAAGTATTGCAAGAGCAAGTAGAATCTGAATCCAGAATGTGAGTGTTGAAAATACTGATGTTGCAGGGCTATCTTCAAAAAATGGTCTCTGATAGGCCAGAACTGTTATGTTATTGGCATTAATTCCAGTACCTCTTGACAGGTAATTAACCCAGTTGTTATCAACATCGATTGCTGTAGAATCAGCATTGGCCTGTTTAAACTGCTCCCAAGTCATGCCGTTGAGCATATTGTTGTCTTCCATCTCTTTTTGGTTATAGACAACATTTCTGATAAAGGTAACAGCAAGAGTTGAATCATTATAGACAATTGAACCTGGCTCCTGTGTTGTTGTTGTAACCAGCTCATTAGGCATGTACTGGTACTTTTTAACTTCATAATTGGAGCTTGAGCCCGAGCCATTGCTCAATTCGTATGTTGTGTCATCATCGTTGGAAACTGTTCCAGGAGTTCCGCTGGCTGCATTTGTTCCCTGTGACTTTTCCTCATAGGACTCACCAAAGATTGCCTGGTCATCGCCCTGAGTTGAGTACTCAGTTGCAATCTTGTTGACTGCATCCCAGTTGAGGACATAGTTCAAAGTAATATAAGCATCGTCATAGAGTCCAGTTGCCAAAAGTCCCTGTTTCAATGATGATCTTGTTGTCGACTCAATCTGTCCCTTATACTTCTGCTTACCGGCATAGCTGACGCCTGAGCCTGATGAAGCATTGGACGGGCCAGAAAAAAGTGTAGTTCCATCGCTTGATACGATTGTTATATTGTCAGTCGATTTGTTGCCCACTGCTGTGGCAAGGAAGTTAGCAATTGACTCTGCTGTGTCATCAGACAAATTCTTGCTAGTCTCCAAAAGGACTGATACTGACGATTCGGATGTCTGCTTATAAAAAGAGTTTGTATCCTGCGCAATATCTACAGTTACAGACGCTCTTTTAATACCATCCATGCTTGTCAGATCTTCGGCAAATTTTGATTCAAGATAATGCTCATACTGCTTATTCTTATCCGAATCAGTTGTTGTAAAGCTCGATTTCATGGCATCTTCAAATGAATAGCCACTCGACTTAATATCAGCGCTCGCAATCGCCATCTTTGCGTCTGTGAGTTTTGATTTTTCAACTTCTACCAACAAGGAATTATCCTTAACTCTGTAAGTATAGGCACCATCCTTCAATATTGTTGTAATACTGTTGAGTTGCTCATAGTCACTGGCTGTTGTGAGAATCGCATACTGAGTACGATTCATAACAAATATAAGTATTGTGACAGCTATGATGACCACAGCAACAGAACTTATTATTATTGTCTTCTGTTTTCTAGACCAGTTTTTCCAGATTTCAACTATCCTGTCGAGAATCTTTCTTAAACGCTCTACCATCTTGTTTTATGCTCCCAAATTTTATCTGCTAAATCAAATCTGCATATTCATTATCTCTTTATATGCCTCAAGCGCCTTGTCTCTTACAGCTACAGTGAACTGCAGTGCAACATTGGCCTCCTGCTGATAAACTCCCAATTCATGTGTGTTTGTCATATTGCCAAGAGCATAATCTACTTCTGCCTTCTGAGCACGCTGAACATAATCATTGGTGCTGTTCACAAGTCCAGATACGGCATTAAATACCGAGTCAAATGTTTGATCGCTGCTTATCTCTTTGGCATTAGTTCCAAGCACTGCTGAATCCTTCATTGCTGAGGAAACCTTGGAAACATAATCTCCACCAAGCGAATTAATCGCTGTCATAAGATCCATAATTCAGATCCTTTCTAATTCTTTATCTAAGACTAATACTTATCGTCAATCTTTAATATCAAGAGCTCTGTCCTATTGAGAGTCCCTTACTTGCCATGCTCTTACTTGCATTGAAGGCTGAAATATTGGCTTCATATGATCTAGAGGCATCAATAAGATCTGTCATCTCCTGAACTACATTGACATTAGGATATGTGACATAACCATTCTCATCAGCATCTGGATGAGATGGGTCATATACCATATTCATATCAGTTGAATTATCCTCATAGACAGATGTAACCTTTACTCCATCACCCAGAGTTCCACCATTGGCATTGTGAAGATATGACGCAAAAGATGAACCTGCTGAATTAGCTCCTCTGATTGCAGTTGCAGCTGAGAGAGTTTTCTCAGTGAAGACAACTGCCTTTCTGACATAAGGTGTGCCATCTGAAGTTCTTGTTGTATTAACATTTGCAATATTCTGAGCTATAACATCTGTACGCAACTGCTGAGCAGTCATACCTGACGCAGAGATGTTAAAAGATGTAAACATAGCCATAGTCTACTCCTTCCTGTATCTAAGCAAAATCCTTTACTTGAGTACTGACTTCATCCTTGAAAACTCGTTGTTCATACTGTCAATCAAAGCATTATAATTGAGCTGCTCACTAGCAAGCTCTACATTCTCTGTCGACAAATCCACATTGTTTCCATCCAGCCTGTAATCAAGTGTTGACATATCTGTATACGTCCTTGTTGTCACATCACTTAAATCCAGTTTACGAACACGCTGTGTAAGCGTTGTATATGGTTTTCCAGCCTGTTCAAGAGCTGAGTTTAAATATGTCTTGAACTCGACATCCTGTCTCTTATAGCCGGGAGTATCTACATTGGCAATGTTGTTAGTTATTACTGATTCTCTTGTCCAGCTTGCATCTGCTGCAGACTTTAAGAGATTAACATAGCCATATGCACCTGAGCTTCCAAAAATTTGTGAACTACCAAAAATTGAATTACTCATATAAGCTCCTTTCCGCTAAATTGGGTTTTAATTGTATAAAACTCCATACTGTCATTATTATATGATATCCATCCCAAAAAATAAAGTATTTCATTCGAAAAATGCCCTTAAAATGCAATAAACAGCCGACTGTTTTATAAGCAGAATTTAATTCTTCTTATAAAACAAATATCGGCTGTTTTAAACAATATGCTTATTAGATTTTATCTAATTTAAAGGGCATTATCTTTGGCTTTTGCTTCGACATAGCCACACTCTTGATTGGCACAGGCAACCTTATTGCCCTTCTCGACCATGAGGCCACCACATTTTGGACATGGCTTAGCGACTGGTTTCTGCCAACTATTAAAGTCGCACTCTGGATAGTTTTCACATCCATAAAATTTACGACCCTTTCTGGTCTTTCTGATAACAATATCCTTGCCACACTTAGGGCAGGCAATTCCTATCTTTTCAAGATAAGGTTTAGTATTCTTACACTCTGGGAAGCCTGGACAAGCCAAGAACTTTCCATGTGGTCCATACTTGATTACCATATTGCGTCCGCACAATTCACAGACAACATCAGTAACCTCATCCTCAATTTTAATATTTTCAAGCTCTTTCTCTGCTGCTTTGACAGCTCTATCAAGATCTGGATAAAAATTCTTGATTATCTCTTTCCACTTAATATTGCCTTCTTCAACTCCATCGAGCAAAGACTCCATATTTGCGGTAAAGCTTACATCAACAACCTCTGGGAAGGCCTTAATCATAATATTGTTAACTGCCTCACCAATCTCAGTCACATAGAGATTCTTCTGTTCTTTAGTAACATACCTTCTTGCGATTATTGTCGAGATAGTTGGAGCATAGGTAGAAGGTCTGCCTATTCCAAGTTCCTCAAGTTGCTTAACCAGTGAAGCCTCAGTATAGTGAGCTGGTGGCTGAGTAAAGTGCTGCTCTTTTTCCACCTGCTCAAGACTAATCTTAGTGTCCTTATCAATTGACTTTAATAAGGTATTCTTCTCAATCTTATCTTCTTCATCAGAATAAACTGAGAGGAAACCTCCAAATTTAACTCTTGAAGCTGCAACAGTGAAATAATACTTTCCACTCTTTATCTTAATACTTCTTGTCTCATACAAAGCTCCACTCATCTGTGAAGCTGTAAAGCGCTTCCATATAAGGTTATAAAGCCTAAACTGGTCTCTGGACAAAGACTCCTTGACATGTGTCGGTGTGAGAATTATAGATGCCGGACGAATTGCCTCATGGGCATCCTGTACATTATGCTCCTCTTTGCCATTCTTTTTTGAAGCCTTAAGTTCAATCTTTGCTGCATACTCCTCTCCGTACTGCTCAAGAATAAACTCTCTTGCAGCCGCAACTGCCTCATCAGCTACTCTTACAGAATCAGTACGCAGGTATGTTATAAGACCTATAGTGCCATAGCCCTTAACTTCCACACCTTCATATAACTGCTGAGCAATTCTCATAGTCTTAGATGTAGAGAAATTCAGCTTGCTTGCTGCCTCCTGCTGAAGAGTAGATGTTGTAAAAGGCAATGGAGCCTTCTTGTTTTTATCGCTAATCTTGATGCTATCAATCTCGTGTTTAGCCTTCTTGACCGAAGCCTCAATTTTCTTAGCTTCCTCCTCAGATGGAATCTCAATCTTGCCATTCTCATCCCCGTGGAATTTAGCTCTCAAAAGCTTTTTCTCACCCTTAATTGCAAAATCAGCTTCCAAAGTCCAGTATTCCTTAGGAATAAATGAGTTGATTTCATCCTCTCTGTCACAGATTATCTTTAAAGCTACTGACTGTACTCTTCCTGCGCTCAAACCTCTTTTAATCTTTGCCCAAAGCACAGGACTGATCCCATATCCCACAAGACGGTCAAGTACCCTTCTTGACTGCTGTGCATCTACAAGATCCATATCAATCTTTCTAGAATTCTTAATTGATTCCTTTACGGCATTCTTAGTGATCTCATTGAAGGTAATACGGTGTATATCCTTATCTTCCAAGCCCAAAGCCTTCGCCAAATGCCAAGAAATAGCCTCACCCTCACGGTCAGGGTCGGTTGCAAGATAGACTTTATCAGCCTTCTTAGCTCTCTTTTTAAGATCAGCAAGTATAGGTCCCTTGCCTCTTATAGTTATATATTTAGGCTCAAAATCGTTTTCGACATCTATTCCCATCTGACTCTTAGGCAAGTCCCTAATATGTCCCTGTGAAGCGCACACGTCATAATTAGAACCTAAGAATTTTTTAATTGTTTTAACTTTAGCTGGAGACTCAACGATCACCATATACTTTGCCATAAAACAAAAACCTCCGATGTAAATACTAAGAACGAATGTAGGTATTTGGACTAGTTTCCTTAAGCTTTCCCTCCATAAGCAGAAGTGCAGTAATCATGCCCACACTCGCAACATCCATTCCAGTTTTTTCAATTATTGAATCCATAGTTTCTGGATACAAATTGACTACACTATACACCAAATTTTTTTGCCTTTCAAGAAAAATATTTTCATAAGTTATGTTTTCTTCACTATCATCCATATTATTTTTCACTTTTTCCAAGTCCAAACTCAGATCTTTCGGCAGCTCTATCTCAAACAAATCATAGAGATCTTTTGGCTTTGTAATGGGCGAAGCCCCACTCAAAAGGAGTTCATTGCAACCCTCACTTAAAGGATCTCCTATTCTGCCTGGAACTGCACATACAAGTCTGTCCTGATTGAGGGCATCTGCTGCTGTTATCAGAGAACCTGATCTCTTTCTAGCCTCAACTACCAGAGTCGCCTCACACATACCACTTATAATCCTATTTCTTTGAGGGAAATTTGACTTATAAGCCGGTGTTCCTGCTTCATACTCAGATATTATGACTCCCTCTTCAGCTATATCCCTATAGAGCCCTATATTAGTCCTAGGATAGCAAATATCGACCCCGCAGCCCAATACAGCAATAGTTGCCCCATCAGCCGACAGAGCTCCCTCATGCGCCGCCTTATCAATTCCCACGGCCATACCACTCACAACGAAATTCCCCCTGCAGGTAAAATCTCTTGCAAGATCAAAGGCAATTTTTTTGCCATATTCTGTACAATTTCTAGCTCCAACCATGGCAATTCTTGGAAATGACTTATTAAAGTCCAAAAGGCAGTCACTCCTGCCATATACATAAAGCCCCACAGGCGGCAAATATATTTGATTCAATAAATCTGGATACTTGTCATGAAACCTGGCAATAAATTCTATCCCTTTGTCAGCCAGCCTGCTATATTCCAAAAAAATATTGTCATCCGCCTTAACTCTCTCCATATCCTCCAAGAGACTATCATACTTTTTCTGATCCTTTAAACCGCTCAATATCAGCTCTTCCTTATTCATAGAAAGAATTTTTCCTGCAAGATACCTTAATTCTGTCTTATCCGACGCATCATAAAGAAGCGAATTGATAACTTTTGTCACTGAATCTAGGTTCCTAAATCCAAGTTTTGAAACCATATACCACTCATATTCCTCTTTCTTTAAAGAAGAATCTCTTATAGCTTTCTCCAAAAAATCCCCCTCACTATAGCAATTTATTGAGTAAATTTAGCCTCTCACTGGCATATTCACGTTTTGCCCTTATCAATTCTCAAGTTATACTTGACGTCACGACTCTGTATGATATAGCCTCCAAAAGATGCTTTATCCCTATCTCATCGCTATCATCCAGATCCGCAATAGTCCTTGCCACCTTTATTATCTTATTGTAGGCCCTCATAGTAAGACCAAATCTTGAATAAGCCTGCCTCAAGACCTTACTGCACTCATCAGACAAGGGGCAATAGCTCTTGATATCTTTAGCGTTCATATCCGAATTAAATCTCAGTTTTCTTCCTCCTAAGGCAAATTGATCATTTTCATCCCTGTAATTTCTAATTTCGAATCGCTCTTTTTGCCTTAACCTGGCCCTCTCTACAGCCTCCTTCATCTTGCTGGTCGTAAAGGTCTCATCCCTGTCATCTCTTTCCTTAATAAGCTCTTCTAGGCCCACAGACTCAATATGAACCTTCATATCAAATCTATCCCACATAGGTTGACTTATTTTATCCCTAAACCTCCTTATGTCTGACTCCTTACAATTACACCTAAGTCTGTCTGGGTAATAACCACATTTACAAGGATTCATGGCAGCTACAAGCATAAAATCAGCTGGGAATACATAGTCAAGTCCGACCCTAACTAAACGTATATACTTATCTTCGAGGGGCTGTCTCAAAGATTCCAAAATCTGAGCCTTGTACTCAGTCAATTCATCTAAAAAGAGCACTCCTGATGTGGCCAATGTAATCTCTCCAGGTCGCGGAATGGCTCCACCTCCAAGCATAGCAGCCTGAGTTACTGAGTGATGCGGATTTCTAAAGGGTCTCTCATATATCAAATCACCATCTTTCAAGATACCAGCTATTGAATATATCTTTGTTATCTCAAGTTTTTCATCCATCTCTAAATCCGGTAAAATACCAGGTATTCTCTCTGCAATCATAGTCTTACCTGCACCAGGTGCTCCTTCAAGCATAATATTGTGCATACCGGCAGCAGCTATCATAACAGCTCTCTTTGCACTCTTCTGACCGACGATATCTAAATAATCATAAGCCTTAGCCCTATCTTTATTATCTTTATTATCTCTTATTTCGTTATTATCAACTTTATCTACCTTAACATCCTTATCTTCTCTCTCTTGCAGCCTTACTTCCACAGAAGGCGAAAGTTTATTTATACCATTGAGATAATCTGTTAATTCCTTTAAGTTTGCTACGGGGCATATTTCAAGTCCATCTAAAATCCTTGCCTCCTTCTCATTAGCTTTTGGAATGAATATTCTTTTTAAGCCAGCTTCTTTTGCTGCTATAACCGACGGCAGTATGCCATTAACTGAGTTTATGGAGCCATCAAGACTTAGCTCGCCCAAAAATACAGCCTGCTCTACAAGGTCTTTCTTAAGCATAGAATTGGCCATAAGAATACCTATAGCAATCGGTAAATCAAAACCTGTACCTGCTTTTCTGACATCAGCAGGTGAAATATTAACAATTATTCTTTGTGGTTTAAGCTTAAAGCCTGAGTTTCTTATGCTAACCTGTATTCTTTCCTTTGACTCCCTAACCATAGTAGACAGGCAACCACTCATCTCGAAATATGGAATTCCATTATCAACATCTGTCTCCACCTTAACTATACAAGTTGTAAGGCCAGTGATAGCTATACTTAAGACCTCACTATACATTAGCTCCCCCCCTTTGAAAAATGAAAGAAATCACACTTAAGCTCCTACATTAGCATTTCGCATTGTAATATATATAATTGATACTATATGTATATTATACTTCTTGTATATATTGTTGTCAATTAATTATTTCTTGTCATATACACAAAGGCCCAAGACAAAAAAACCCCAGGGCCTAAGCCCTGGGGACATATTCATATTAGAATCCATATTAGAATCCATATTGAATTTAATTAGAATTTTAAAAAGTCAGATTACTCTAACTTGAAGAGCTCTCGCTCTGTGAACTTAACTTCAGCAAAAGCTTCCTGATTACCGATACTTGTAGCATTTACACCAACAACCAAGCTGTTGTTAGCAAGATCTGAGTACATATCAGCTAAATCAACGTTAGTAAGGAACTCTTCGCTCTTACCTGTAGCAACCATCTTTCTAGCAGCTTCCCAAAGGTTGAATCTATACCTATCACCACTGATGATAGTCTCAGAATTTCTACCACTATCTTCTGTAAGTATCTTAGCATATCTTACGCCATCATTTGAAACACCGTCATCAGTTACATATGAGATAATCTTATCAGTTCCAGCATCATATACATTGTTACGATTTCTGTCGTAGTAAATGAATGTTGAAGAAAGCTTACCAGTTCCAGCAACTACATCAGGATCATTTACAGTAAAGTCAAACTGAATATCTGTATCACCTGTCTTTGTAGAAAGATCAGCTCTGTAATACTTAGTGTACATACCATCATTGCCATACTCAGCATCGTTAATTACAACATTTGGCTTAGAGTGACCTGAAAGCATTGCACGGATGAATGTATTTACAAAGAGCTTCATCTCAAATGAGTTAGGATCACTAACTCTAGAGTGTCCAGCACTTGAGTATGTGATATTACCCTTTGAGTATACGTAGTAGTTATTTACACCATCTTTACCCATGACATCATAAACTTTATTGCCACCAGTGAAAGCTGCACTAGTATTTCCGAGTGTGTACCATACTACAACATCGTCATCATAAATCTGTGGATTCTCATTTCTAGACTCAAGATCAAGTGAATAGTACTGAGAGTGTGTTGTAGCAACTGGAATTGATGAACTAATTGCATATGGATACTCTGTAATCTCACCCTTGTTAAGTCTGTTAACCTTTGTTGTTAAAAACATACGGTTGTTAGTGTATGAACCCATATAATCAGTTGTGTAAACACCTGTGTGAGAACCATATTCTCTCTTAGTTCCAAGATAACGAGTTACGAAAATATCTGTTAATGAATACATGCTATCATCAAGATAAGTTGGACCATTACCATTACCCTTACATCCAATTAACTGCTTGAATACTCTTGTAAACTTAGCAACCTCAGAGTAATTAGAACAGAGATTAAGGTTTTTTGCACCATCTTTACCATATGTCATAGTATCATGTGTAAAGAGGGCTGAATTACCAGCATATATATACTTCTGAATCTGGGCAATAGCATTGTCATCAAGTTTCATGCTAGCACCATAGCTATCAATGAAACCAAGAACGAGAATCGAATAACCGCCATTCTTAGTATCATTAATAATGGATGGATTTCTGTTAAACTCAGACTTAGTCATAATATCAATTTTGATATCATGTCCTGTAACTCCAATAGTCTTTGCAAAGCATTTTAAGAAAGCTGAATTATCCTTTAAGCTGAGTGAACCACCATCAGTCTTTGAGCTATCATCTACAATCTGAAGTACATTTACTGACTTCTTCTTTAAATCGTAGATGGCAAATGCACCCTTGTAAACCTTAACACTTCCTCTGCTGACATCTGTGACTTCCATCTTCCATCCGATATATCCCTCAAGGGCAGTAGGAAGACTAACAGTCATCTCAAAGCTACCATCCTCATTGTAAGTAAACTTCTTACCAAGAATGTTGCCATATGAATCTTTTAATGGCTGATTGTTATCATCTCTAGCGAACTCCATAAGTTCAGCCTTATTAGAAGTTGTATCTTCATTGAACATACTATCACAGTTACGATCAATATAGAGTTTTACTCTATAGTCACTTCCCACAAAATCAGGAGTTGGAGCGTTTACAGTTCCCTTAAATGTAAGATTCTCTAACTGATCAGCAACATTTACATTTGAAATACCCACATTACCATCAGAAGCTGAATATTCCTTCAAGCTTGAAGCTACATCCTTAATCTCTGGTTTCATGTAGTATGAAAGCGATCCCTTGATTGTCTGAGATCCCATAGTGTCATAAATATTAGTCTCATAAATGTTAGTAGCTGCACCACCGACAAGCTTCTCAAGCTGAGACATACGCATCATCTTATAGAGAACTGTATCTCTAGAAACTGTAGATTTAACAGTCTCTTTTACTCTTTGACCATTCTTATACACAACTCTGTCATAAGAGCCTGTATAAATATCCTTATCAAGTACAATTGGTAAGCCCTGCTTTACATACTTAACAAGCTTGTTTACAGCCTTAACAGTGATATCATCACCATTTACTGCAGGTGAAGTTGGTCTGTTTTCAGTGATGTTTTCAGGCTGGTAAACAATACCATCCTGGAACCACTGAGGATTCAAAATTGGCTTACCTTCTTTACCGTTCCAGTCACCCATGATGACAAGATCAAAGTCTGAAGCGATATCTTCTGTGTAACCAATAAACTCATTCATAGACATCTCTTTAACGTTGATGTTCATGTTATAGCTATAGTGCTTAAGAACCTTTCCATCAGCATCAGTTACATCAAAGTCTTCCCAACCATACCACTTCTTAATCTGTTCCTTAACAGCATCAGTGCCATCGTTGTAGATACCTACACCGGTTGGCTCGATTTCGAGAACATTAATTGTGTAATTAGACGAATTCTCAGGTGTGACAAAGTGCTTATCGCCATAAGCACCAAGAAGATAACGAATTACATCAGCAACAGAAATATCTCCTGTCTTACCTAACTTCTGCTTACAGTCACTATATGCTGTATCAGTAAGATAATAAGTTACTCCATCTGTATCTCTAAATTCATCAATTTTATCCTTGGTAGCTTCAGTAACTGCCTCGTCAGAGAAAATAGAGTTGAAGAAGTAGTTATCAGAGTTAACCTGGAATGAATTCTTACTCAGGTAATTAGACTGTCTCATATCACCTGATGTTGCATTATATGCAGGATATTTACTTACATTGTTACCATTTGGACAATAGCCGTGGTAACCGTATACACCTAGTTTTTCGCCATTTTCCAAAATAAACATTGTAGCAGCCCAAGGCATTTGCTCATAACCTAATGATTCACCTGTATCTTCATCAAATGTGTAGTAGTAAAGTGAAAGGCTACCTAAATCGCTATTATTTGATTTCTCAACCCAAAATTCACCGGCATTACCAGCATAGTACTCCCATTCACGACCATTATAAGTCTCAGTACCAGCAAGATATGTATCAAAATCTACAATAAATCTATTGTAGTCAATACCAGTCTGGATAAGACATATATCACCTATGTTAGTATCTACCTCACCCTTGTTAACTGTATCATAGAGGAAGATTCTCTCATTGTTATTGTTCTTATTGAGCAAGTAATAAGCAATCTCAGCTCTTAAATCGTGTTCACCACTAAACTTTAAATCCTTAGTATTATATCTAGATGTATACTGGCTAGGATCCTTTATTTTGTAGTAATCTAAAACATGATTATAGTTAGCAGAGTTATGGTGAGCATCAGAAGCCTTAATAAGAATTGAACGATCAATATCTTCCTTTGTTACATCCTCAGCCAACTTATAAACAACCTGTAATTTTCCTTCACCATCACAAGTATTATCAAAAATCTTAAATGAAAGAAGATCTCTTGCATATCTAACAGTTCCTGCTGGGTCAGTATCGAGCTTGTAAGTAACAGGCTCAGTATTACCCTCATCATCTGTATAACCAATAACAAGGCCTAGATTTGAAGGATCATAATCAAGAGCTTCGCCCAATGTATAGAGGATACCTCCGATATTCTCAGCACCACCGCCATTATAATTCTTAATAATAGTGTTAGTCTTTTTGTTAAAGAGGTAAAGTGAATACTTACCACTTGAATTTCTTGGTGCTGCATTAGCAACAGCCATATAGTAATCAGAAAGAGCTGTTGCAGCCGATGAAGTTGAAATGTTAGTCCAAGCAGAAGACTCCTGCTTACTGATATTAGCACTTAGGGCCTCAATAGAAGCATTCTTTACATCCAAAGCTGCCTTTGAAGAAGCAATCTGAGCCTTATATGCAGCAATCTTATCAATCGCAGCAATAAACTTATCCTTCTGACCATTTGCAAGATTATTTATAGCATTATCATACTCAGTATCAGCCTTTGCCTTAAGCGAATCAGGATCAAGATATCCTGTATATGATTTACCAAAATAATTATCCTGCTCTTTGTTGATTATTGAAATAATCGCATCAACCTCTGCCTTCTTATCAGGATCTGGGTTATTATAATAATTGGCATAAAAC
>Ga0326512_10000061_pt1 | contig 93018 bp, 177 predicted proteins | sample 1_2617_0518_D_FD_203652 | JGI IMG/M metagenome (GOLD analysis project Ga0326512, IMG submission 203652) | Bovine rumen microbial communities from UC Davis, California, United States - 1_2617_0518 | ecosystem: Host-associated > Mammals > Digestive system > Stomach > Rumen | place: USA...
CACGAACGGGTAACGGGTACGGTTCACGAACGGGTAACGGGTACGGTTCACGAACGGGTAACGGGTACGGTTCACGAACGGGTAACGGGTACGGTTCACGAACGGGTAACGGGTACGGTTCACGAACAATAGCCCAAGGGTGTTCACGAACAGCGTAATCCCCCCATATGGTGAACATGGGCTGCCCAGGCATAGGGACCGGCGCGGGAGCCAAAGTTTTATCCGCGGCAAAATCGGGGATTCGAGTTTTCGACACCATGGCCAGAGCCTTAACTTGCATATCTTAACCTGCGCTTTTTCGCCTCTCAATGGTATCAATTTTGAACACAATTCCTTACACAAATGTGTAAGCGTTTTCGACATTCCGCACATGTCTGCGCAAAAACGCCCACATGCCGCGCAAAACGTACCGCATTGTTGACAACCCTGCACACTCGTTGCCCCATGTCACGGGTCGGAGAGGGCTCACGAGCCGCTCCTTCTGCGCGAAACTGGCACGCACGTTCTTGTCTGCGCATGTCTGTTCTGTTATAAGGACTTGAACCATCTTCATGACAAGACAGTGAGCAGGCCGTATGGCGCAGGAGTTCAACAGGCGCGTCTACCAGTCAAAGAACTGGAAGCACCTCATCGCGGACAGGGGCAACAGCTCCAGCTACATGCACGTCCCCATCAAGCTCGACGACGGGCGCGTGGTGCCCGACGGGATGTGCGAGCGATGCTTCGAGCGCGGCTACCTCGTGCCCGCCGAGATAATCCACCACCGTGAGCACCTCACGCCGGCGAACGCCAACGACCCGGAGGTCGCATACGGCTTCGACAACCTTCAGCGCGTATGCCGCAAGTGCCACGGCGAGCTGCACGGCAAGAAGCAGCAGAGGTCACGCATGACGTTCGACGAGTTCGGGAACATCGTGTGGGACGACGACGCAGACGACCCGTTCGGAGGCGTGGGCCTCCCGTACGTATAGGAGAGACATGGGACTCAAGGGCTATCTGGAGCGTGCGCAGCACGGTGACGACGCCGACCTCAAGGCCTTCATCGAGAGGGTGCTGAGGGACGGACCGACTGAGGAGGACCTCGCCACGGCGCATGACCGGTGGCTGTACCAGCACGTGGTCGCACCAGCTGCGGTCGAGTCGCATAGGCGTGCCGAGGTGAGGCGTCTCATCGAGGACGCGGCGAAGGAGATGCCGCCAATCATGAAGGGTATGGGCGCGTTGGCCATGTCTAAGGTCATCGCCCGCGCCACGAGGCGTAAGGAGAGCTGAGTTGGACTTTGAGATGAAGGTCAGCGACGACAGGCCGTGCGTCGTGCAGTTCAGGGGCGAGGACGTGGAGGCGATACTTCATCCACTCCTCTCACGCACGGACATGGCGAAGGTCGAGATGGCCGACGGCAAGTGGAAGGACATCGCGTGGTGGAACGTCACGACGACCGACAGCGAGGACCGCATGGACGTGGCGTTCGAGGTAGGTGATGACGAGTGATTTACACGCCTGAGAAGGGCTCGCAGGTGAGCAACCGCATGTCGCCCGAGAAGACGCGGGAGATGGCCGAGAGGGCGAAGGAGATGGCCGAGGCCCTCCTTGAGCTTGGCATGGGCACGACGGCGACCGAGGATGAGCTCGAGGCCGTCAGGAAGCGCATGGAGGATGACGCATGACGTTCGAGGAGGCGTTCATTCGGTCGATGGGCGACAGGTACGACCTCGCCGCACTCTCCCGCCATCTGCGCGACGAGCAGGACGAGGCCGGCTGCGCGTGGCCGACGGGCAAGCTCGTGCCAATCGAGGCGAAGGAGTGCGACCGCGTAGACGCGATTCTCTGGGAGTGCCTCGTGAGGATGTTCGGCTCTTGGTACACCGACCCGAGGGACGGATGGGTCAGCGATGCAGACGAGGCGTCGATGTGGCTCGACGTGTGGCGCGAGAGGGCAGGGATGCTCGATGGCTAGGAAGCTCAAGGAGGTCAAGACGAGCGAGAGGCTCGAGAAGCTGCGCAAGGAGTCGGAGAACCTCTCAGGCTTCGACAAGGCGCTGCTCGACTCCCTGCTCGTGGAGTACGACGCCCTCGCCGAGATGGCCGAGGACCTGCGCTTCATGGTTCAGCAGGAGGGCGTGATGATTGAGAAGGAGGTCGGCACGGCGAACAACCGCCACCTCGACACCGTGCCGCACCCCGGGCTGCAGCCGTACGAGCGCACCATCGGGCGCATGGGCGACGTGGCGAAGAAGATTTCCGACTTCGCCAAGCGCTCTGACGTCGAGCCCGAGGACGACGACGGATTCGACAGTTTCTGATGCCGACGCTGGGGCCATACACATATGTGAGCGCGGACGGCAAGACTGACGCCGAGCTGTACCTCACCGACATCTACGACGGGAAGATAGTCGCGTGCCAGGACATGAAGCGCCTGGCCGACATCATGCTGCCTCGATTCGACGAGCCGTACAAGCAGTGGCATTACGACGTAGAGAAGGCGACCCGTCCAGTACGCTGGATTGAGAAGTTCACCTGCTTTCCCGAGGGCGAGAAGATGGGCCAACCGTTCATCCTCGAGGACTACGAGCGCATGGCCATCGAGCTTGGCTTCGGCTTCGTCGACGATGACGAGATTCGGCAGATGAAGCAGGTCATCATGCTCTTGGCAAGGAAGTGCGGAAAGACCTCGATGCTTGCCGCGCTGATGCTGTACATGCTCTGCGGCGCTGGCGAGAAGGGTGCCGAGGTCTATTGCTGCGCGAACTCGGAGTCACAGGCACGTAAGTGCTTCGGCGCGGCCGACGCGATGAGGCTCCACAGCCCAGCCCTCGAGAAGAGGCTCCGGCGCGGCAAGGTGCAGAAGCGTGGTTCGTCTGGCATCAACTACGACCGCACGGGCTCCTTCCTCGCGCCCATCGCATCCAACGTCGGCAAGCTCGACGGCCTCTCTGCGAGCGCCATCGTCTATGACGAGCTCGCGGCCGCCACCGACAACGGTGCCCTGCTGGACATCCTCACCGAGTCGACGTCGGCTAGACGCGAGCCCCTCACGTGGGTCATCTCCACCGAGAACTACACGAGGATGAATATCTGGGACGAGCGTATCGCCTACTCAGAGGGATGGCTCAAGGGCGACATCAAGGACGACACGTTCCTGCCAATCCTGTACAGGCTCGACTCATACGACGAGGTGTTCCATGAGGAGTGCTGGCCGAAGGCGTCGCCTGGCCTCCTCTGTGGAATCAAGAGCTGGCAGTACCTCCGCGACCGTGTCAACACGGCCAAGCAGTCACCAGCGCGAATGCCGTCGCTGCTCACCAAGGAGTTCAACCTCAGGGCCAACAGCGCGTCGACGTTCCTCTCGAAGGAGGAATGCATCTCAAACACAGAGCCGTTCGAGTTCAACCCGAAGACGGACCGCTACTGCTGCGTGGGCTTCGACCTCTCCATGCGCGGCGACCTCACGAGCGCATGCGCCGTGTACATGCGGCCGGGCGACGACCACATATACGAGATAACGCGAAGCTGGATTCCCGAGGAGCAGATTAAGGTCAACGCCGCCAAGGACTTCAAGGAGCGCGACGGGGTGCCATACCACATCTGGGCCACCAAGGAGTCATGCGGCCTTCCAATCTTCGAGATTGTCGAGGGCGACAAGATTGACCAGCGCGTCATCCTCAACTTCATACGCGAGCTCGCAGACATGGGTCTGTACCCGAGATACGTCGGCTTCGACCCGTGGCACGTCGACGACTGGACGCTCAGGGAGCTGAAGATGATGGTGGGGGAGAGCAACGTTGAGCCCATCGCGCAGCAGGCGAAGATTCTCTCTCCCGCGATGAGGGAGCTGCAGCTCGACCTCAGGGCGAAGAGGGTGTGCTGCAACAACGCCGAGCCGCTTGTCTGGGGCAGGAGCAACCTCCAAACCAAGCCACCTGACGCGAACAACAACCTGTTCCCGCAGAAGAAGGACCTCAACGCGCATAACAAGATTGACCCAGTCATGGCCGAGCTCTTCGCCATGATTACGATGAGGCGGCACATGGACGACTACCTCGCCGCCGTGAACGGATAGCATGTACGACTTCGTGAAGCTCTACGTGATACCGACCATCCTCGGCCTTCTCACCGCCGTCCTGCTCATGGACGGCGTGGACATCTTCGGGATAGCGGCCATAGTCGGCCCGATTGCGGTCCTCCTCCACATCCTCGCCGCCGTGGCACGCGACCTCTACGACGCGTTCGTACCGAACAGCGCCATAGCCAAGCACATGTCAGCGATGCGTGACAGGCGCAAGGCAAAGCAGGTGCCAGTGACGACGAAGCCAAGGCACAAGGACATAACGCTCGATGACCTCAACGCCCTCTTGGAGCGCATAGACGAGGGAGGGGACGATGTCCCCGACACGCCACTCCTCACGACGAACGAGAAGCGCAGGCTCATCGGATACGCCCAGCGGCGCTCGTATGCGGGTGACGAGGTGATAGTCGAGTCGGTTCCCGTCTACTCGACCTTCTACGACGACAACGTGGCCCACACGGTCATCTCAGAGCCGAGTGCAGCCGTCAGCGGCGTTACACAAAACCGCAGGTAAACGGCTTGCTGAGAGCCCGAATTTCGGGCGCAAACGAGAAAAACGACCTAGAACCCATGCCCCAGCGCCTAGTTCGGGCGTCTTTTCACAAAGAGCGCCCGCCGCGCTGAGAGTTTGGCGAGGAGCAGCGCGACGGGCAAGAATACGGTGACAAAGCTCCTTTCGAGTCCGTCCCAATAAATAAGTATACCATCATCAACAACATACGCCCAGCTAGACATGGGTAGTCATTACTGACCACTGGTCATAATTTGCGTCTATTCAGAACGGTTGTTCCGCGTTATGGTCAACCTATGGGATTCTTGTCTAAATTTTTCCCGCGCCGAGACGTAGTGTCTCAAGGCCCTCCTCCTCCCTCTGGATTTCAAACCTTCACCGAGTACGCGCCCACGTTCCAGACGTGGGACGGCACGCTCTATGAACAGCTGCTGACTAGGACGGCAGTCGAGCGATTCTCGGTGGCCTGCTCAAGCCTGAAGCCAGAGGTGGTCGGGAGCCAGCGGACTAAGCCGAGGGTTCGCGCCATGTTCGAGTCGGTACCTAACGACTACCAGACGTGGCCGACCTTCGTCGGTCTCGTCGCAACCCGCTACGAGGCGGACACCACGGCGTACGTGCTCCCCGAGCTCGACCGCGACCTCAACGTCATGTCGCTGCACTCGGTGAAGCCGCTGTACGTCGAGGTCTGCGAGTACAAGGGTGAGCCGTATGGCATCTTCCACCTCGCGACCGGCGGCGTCATCGTCATCGAGTGGCGGTTCGTGTGCATCATCGCGAAGTACCAGTACGAGTCTGACTACTTCGGTGGCGGCAACGTAGCGCTCGACCCAACGCTCGCCCTCATGGACGCGCAGCGGCAGGCCGAGGAGCTCGCCGTGAAGAATGGTGCACGCATCCGCTTCATCGGCCAGGTCTCGTCACTCACGCACGAGGACGACCTGCGCAAGAAGCGCGACCGCTTCGCCGCGGACAACCTCGGGCCGAGCAACAGGTCGGGCCTCATGATTTACGACTCCTCCTTCAACAAGGTGGAGCAAATCAAGGAGGACCGCTTCACGCTTGACCCCGAAGAGATGACGCGCATCGAGAACAACGTCTTCGACTACTTCAACACCAACCGCTCCATCATCCAGAACTCCTTCAACGAGGACCAGTGGAACGCCTACTACGAGGGCAAGGTGGAGCCTTTCGCCGTGAAGCTGTCCGAGGGCCTGAGCAACATCCTGTTCACGGCCACGGAGAGGCGTCACGGCAACCGCTGTATGTTCAGCTCGTCCCGACTCCAGTACGCATCCAACGGCACCAAGCGGGCAATCGTGTCCGACATGGTCGACCGCGGCCTGATGACCCTCAACGAGGGCCGCGAGATTCTCCAGCTCCGTCCAATCTCTGGCGGCGACGTGAGGCTCGTGCGCGGCGAGTTCTATCAGGTGGACGAGGACGGCAACGTGATAGTCACCTCTGGCGGCATACCAGAGCAGACGGAACCAGCAGAGAGACCAGAAGAGCAAACTACCGAAGAGGAGGCAGAAGATGCCCTACCTTCCTGAGGTCAGGCAGTACCGTTCGTTTGCTGCCTCGAACTTCCAAGCAGTGACCCGTGACAGCGAAGACGCTCCGAGCTACACCGTCAGGGGTTACTTCACCACGTTCAACGAGGAATATCGCCTGTTCGACGACTTCTACGAGTCCGTTGACCGCACGGCTCTCGACGCGGCCGACATGAGCGACGTCGTCTTCCAGTACGACCATGCCGGGGATGTCCTCGCCCGTCAGCGCAACGGCTCGCTGCGCGTGGGCATCGACGAGCATGGCGGCTGGTGCGAGGCGAGGCTCGACGGGTGCCAGAGGGCACGCGACCTCTACGAGTCCATCGAGAACGGCCTCGTCGTGGAGATGAGCTTCGGCTTCATCATTGACGAGGACGGCTTCGAGTGGGAAGAGGACGAGGACGGCGTCATACACACCCGCATCACGAAGATTGACAAGGTCTTCGACGTGTCGGCCGTAAGCTTCCCCGCAAATCCAGGCACCGAAATCTCCTCGCGCTCCTACGCGCAGGCAGCCATCGACGCGAAACACGAGGCTGACCGCATCAAGGCGGAGGAGGAGCGTGCCGCGCAGGAGGCGGAGGCACAGAGGCTTGCCGACGAGCAGGCCGAGATTGAACGCATCGCGGCAGAGGTTGTCGCACGCCGCAAGAGGCGTGCCCGCGCGATGCAGCTTTAGCGACTAGCCCCTCGGGGCTGTTGATATTCGCACGAGACCTCTTTGACGGAGTGATTGAGGCGGTCACGGCGGCAGGAGTTGACGCCAGCGTGCATGCGAGGGCGGAGTGCCCGAGCGACCCATACACATCGTAAAGAAGGAGGCTCGAATGTTCGAGACCTACACCGCGGCCCAGTACCGCGCACTGGACGACGAGAAGTTCGCCGCCCGCAAGCAGGAGGTCAAGGACCTCCTCTCCGCCGAGACGCTCCCCGAAGGCGTCACCGACGAGGCCCTGTTCGCCGAGGCTGACCTCATCGAGGCCGACGAGAACCGTCGCTCCCGTGCCGCCAGCATCCGCACCAACGACCTGAGCGCCGTCAAGGCTGGCGCTGGCAACATCATCGCCAGCTCCGAGCCGCAGAAGCGCTCCGAAATCAAGCAGGTCAGCAACTACACCGACAGCCCCGAGTACCGCAAGGCCCTCGTCGCCCACATCACCCGTCAGGCCCCCATGCCTGCCGACATGATTGCCCGCGCACAGGCCGAGTACCGTGCCGGTGACCCCATCAGCGTCACCGTCGCCGACGCCTACTCCAACTACACCGACCCGCTGGGCGTCCCCATGCTGGGTGCCGTGCCCCTGCCCCTGACCTTCATGCAGGAGGTCGCACGCGAGATGAAAGTCTACGGCGGCCTTGACACCAAGGTCTCCCGCACCTCCATCCAGGGCGGCGTCGCCGTGTCCGAGGCTGAGCTCGTCGGCGAGGCCATGTGGATTAACGACAAGCAGGTCTCCCCGTGGAACGAGGACTCCTTCAAGACCTTCACGTTCTCCGCTTGGCAGCTCGAGTACCGCATCGCCCGCTCGCTCCTCGCGCAGGCCATGCTGACCGACAACTTCACCAACAATGCCGCCGAGATTGCCGCCGAGTTCTCCCGCAAGCTGAACTCCGCCATCTGGAACGGCAACGGCCAGGGCAAGCCCACCGGCATCCTCGCTGACACCCGCCTCCTTGGCGAGGGCACCGAGGGCCAGGAAGGCTACGTCGCCCCGCACGCCACCATCATCGAGGTCACCGCTAAGGACATGGCCGACTGGGCATTCTGGGCCTCCGTCCAGTACAAGCTCAACGCCGCCTATCGTGGCCGCGGCGAGTGGGTCATGGCCGACGGCTCCTGGGCCAAGTACGTGTCCGTCCTGCGTGACGACAACAACCGCCCCATCGCGAACTTCATGGGCCGTCACGACACCATCAACGACACGTTCGTGCCCGCCATCAACAACCGTCCGGTCAACCTGCTTGACGACTCCATCTGCGCCGACTTCGATGCCGCTGCCGTGGGCGACGTCTTCGCGGCCTTCGGCGACCTCAAGCACTACACGCTGAACACCCAGCCCGGCATGCCGCTGACCACCCTGTCTTGGGATGACCACGACAACAACCTCCACAAGACCAAGGTCTCCGTGGCATGCGACGGTCGCGTCACCAACCCGTTCGGCTGGCTGCTCCTGAAGAAGAAGGCCAGCGCCTAAGGGGGCCGCATGGTCAAGGTGAAAACGCTAAGGGGCTTCTACGACCTGCTCGAGCGCGTCGACCGACATGAGGGCGACGTCTTCGACGCCACCGAGGAGAGGGCGGCACAGATTGCGCAGCTCCTCCCCGGGTACGTCGAGGTGAGCACCGTTGACCTTGGCTCGCTCAAGCTCGCACAGCTCCGCGAGCTTGCCGCCGAGCGTGGGGTCGAGATACCCGCCAAGGCCACCAAGGCCGAGATACTGGAGCTGCTGGAGGGCTAGAGATGTCACTGCTGGATGATGCGCGGAGGGCGACACGTACCGTCACTACCGAGATGGACGACGAGCTCCTCGACCACATCGCCGCAGCCCTCTCTGACATGAGGAGGGTCGGCGTCAGGGAAGAGCTCCTGACGCCGCCCGACCTCGAACCCATGGCCAAGGAAGCCGTGCTCCTCTACGTGAAGGCGCACTACGGATACGACAATCCCGAGGCTCAGCGGTTCCTCGACTCGTACAACCAGACCGTCACCAGCCTCGTCAACTCAGCGCACAACGAGTGCGCAGACGAGGACCCGAGGGCGACATACGCGATGTCGATACGGAGCCTTTTGGAGGCATAGATGCGCTGGAACGACGTAGTGACGCTTGTCGGCAACGGCGAGCGCTACCAAGACGACGAGGGCGCGTGGCACGAGGGCGAGGTTACGGAGCGCCTCATCTACTGCAACCGCAGGCTGTGGGGCAACCTCTTCATGTCCAACCTCCGCTCCAACGAGGTCCGTGCCCTCAACAACAATCTGAACGTCGACATCGACATGATGCCCGAGGCGCACATAGAGGTGCGCAACATCGACTACCAAGGCGAGAGGCGCTGCCTATACCACGGCGAGGAATACACGGTGCTATACGTCACCAACGCCGGCGAAACGTCAATTCTCGGCATAGCCAGGAGGCTTGGCAATGTCTGACGTGTCGATAGACCTTGACGAGTTTGGCACCACGCTATCGAGGATGATTGATGACGTGGACCACGCCGTAAAGGAGGTTCCTGAGCCGGCAGTGCGCAAGGGCCTCAAGAAGGGTGCACAGGAATGGCGAAAGGGCGCACCAGTCGACAGCGGCAGGTACAAGAAATCGATTCGCTGGCACGTGCTAAAGACGGGTGATGACCCCGCTGGCGAGATTGGCTCGCCGAGCCTCCCTGGCCTTCCGCACCTTCTGGAGAAGGGTCATGCGAGGGTCGGTGGCGGCAGGGTGCCTGGAATCCCGCACATAGCGCCAGCAGCCGAGGTCGCGTTCGACGAGACGGAGAAGGCGATGCTTGAGGGGATTGGTGAGGCTCTCAGATGATTCCCGACGCGTATGTCTTCAAGACCCTTTTAGCCGTTGGCATCCCTGGCACAAAGTACGCATACCAAGAGGGAGGCGCACCGCCGCTCCCGTGGTTCGTGTACATGCGCCGCAAAAAGGGCGACGTGTTTGCCGACGACAAAAACTATGCGCTGCTGCCTCACTTCAGGGCCGAGCTCTACATGAGGGAGAACGACCCTGACCTCAGGGAGAGGTTCGAGGAGGCGGTCGCATCAATAGGGCCGTATACGGCCTATGAGACGTGGATTCCGTCAGAGCAATGCCTGATGGTCTCCTACGACTTCACATACCACCCAGAATGATTGGAGGCCCACATGGGCAAGGTCAAGTTCGGCCTGAAGAACGTCAAGTACGCAATCTGGACCGATGGCGTCGGCGACGCTGCCGGTTCCTATGGTCCTTGGAAGGTCCTCACCCCCGGCGCTGTCTCCCTGACCGCCGACGTCGAGGCAGACTCCACCGACTTCTATGCTGAGGACACGGTCTATGCCGTCATCGACTCCATCGCAAAGGAGTCTGGCACCGTCGAAATCGCATTCCTCCCCGAGGAGGTCAAGCAGGACCTCTTCGGCTACGCGGTCGATGACACCACCAAGCTCACCTATCTCACCTCAGACCCCAAGGACATCCACGTGGCCCTTGGCTACGAGACGTCCTACAACGACGGTACCAAGTGCCGTGGCGTTCGCTACGACGTCACCTTCCAGCCCTTCTCCGAGTCCGCCAACACCATGCAGGAGAACACGGACCCCGAGACCATCACGCTGAACTACACCGCCGTCGGCAAGAAGTTCACCGTCGACAACAAGGAAGTCAACATCCTCAAGGCGCACGTCAACTCCGGTACCGGCACTGGTGGCGCGGACGAGTCCGTCTACACCAAGTTCTTCAGCGCCGTGCAGATTCCCGGCGTCGCAGTCGTCGCTGGCTAACCGCCTAGCGGGAGCCCGCTGGGCGGGCACCCCTTCCGAGGCGGGGCACATCGGAACTTTCCTCCTTTCTCACCGGTGCGCCTCGCTCAGAGGGGTAGTGCTTTTGAAAGGGGTACTGAATGCTATACGACTATGACGGCTCAGGCAGGAAACACGAGATTGTCGCGTCCGCTCACACGCTGATGGTGTATGAGCAGCAGTTCAAGCGCGGCATGATTGAGGACGTGTTCTCTAAGGTTCGCATCGACGAGGATGACTTTGACGATGACGGGACCATCCTTGTCGCTGACTACACCATCGACCACTGGGATAAGTACGTGAAGGCTCTCTGGGCGATGCTCAAGGCTGGCTCCGACCTCGCAAGGGCCGAGGGCCGTGAGTACGAGGTCGTGCCGAGCTTCGATGAGTGGAGCGTCAAGGTCACGAACCTCGACATTCAGGAGCTCTCGCTGGTGGTGGTCTCCGAGTGCCAGAGGGGCTTTTTTCGAACCGGAACTGTTGCCGCAGAAGCAGAGTCTGAAGAGCAAGGAGAAGCATAGGCTTCCCTACACACGCGTGTGCGCGACCGCGATGGAGCGGTTCGGATTGACGCGCCTAGACCTCATGCTCATGACATGGAGCGAGGTCGTGATGCTCTTCGACGCAACATATGAAGAAGAGAAGACTGACGCGAAGTCCGATGTCCGCGAAGCAACGGACGACGACTTGCGTGCATGGATTTAAGGAGGCCAAATGGCTGAGTACCGCGGCCTTACAATCCGCATCGGAGCGGACACGTCTAGGTTCACGGCAGCCCTCAAGGCCACCCAGAGCGCAATCGCGTCGACACAGAAGAACCTACGTCAGCTCAAGCAGGCGCTAACGTTCGACCCTGGCAGCAAGAACGCGTCGGCGCTCTACGTCGGGGAGCTTCAGTCGCAGGCTGTCGCGGCCTCAGCGAAGCTACAGGAGCTTCGTAAGCACATACAGGAAGTGCAGAACGCAACGCCGAAGACGAATGGTCTGTCGACGTTCAAGAAGCTCGCCGAAGACACGGACAACGCAGCGCTTTCCGCGCAGCGGGCAAAGGCGGCATTCAATGACGTCACCGATGCCCTTGCGCAGATTTACACGAACATCTCAGCGGAGTCACACGAAGAATTCGACATGGACGACACCGAGGTCAAGCGCCTCACGCAGTCACTGAAAGACGCGGGAATAGCTGCCAAGGAAGTCGACAAAGTCCTGGGCTCGAGCATGGAGTCAATCCGCCACGAGCTTGCCTCTAAGGGCAAGGCCTCAGTCGCTGAGATTGAGTCAATCATGAAGCGCGTCGAGCTCTTCAAGAACCAAGGCGTCACGATTAACGTCACAAACTCAAGCATGGACACCATCACGAGCGAGCTGCAGAGGCTCGTCGGAGCGGGAAGAATCTCGCAGGAGGAGATGGACGAGACCATCGCCAAGGTGAGCAGGCTCAAGAGTGAGTGGACGAGCGCATCAAACGCTTACGACGACGCAAAGGTCATAGACCAGCTGCATAACGACTCCGTTGAGGTTGCCAAGCTTGAGGCGCAGGTCAAGTCGCTTGCCGAGCAGATGGTAGACGCCACGAGGAACGCCTTTGCGGACGACCTCGAGGACGACATAAACAAGCTCCGCAATCTCGGGACCGAGGTAGAGCGTGCCGAAGGCAGGTTCGAGAGGGCTGACCAGGCATTCAAACTTGACCCAGGCAACATCGACCTGTCAATCAGCAGGATGCAGGCGCTTGACGAGGCCACCGATGCAGCCAAGAGGGAAGCTGAGTCGCTCACCGACATAATTGGCCAGTACGAGGCAGCCGGTATCGACAAGGTGGCGGCAAGCACCGAGAACCTCACGCAAGCTACTGCGGACGCAAAGCAGAACTTGGTTGACGCGAACGCGGCCGTCATTATGCAGGAGAGGGAGATAGACGAGTTTCTCGACGACATACGCAAGCGTTCGGTCGACGGAAACCCGTTGAACATCCTCGACGCAGCGCCAAAGTACCGAGAGCTCATGTCGCAGCTTGACGAGCTGAAGCAGAAACAAACCGAGGCTCGGGAGTCTTACCAGCTTCTCGTGAATGCCGGCGACTACACCGAGAAGGTCGCCGAGCTGGAGACCGTGAACAACAAGATTACCGAGTTCGGCAACACGGCACGCGACAACGAGGCCGTCATAAACGCCTTCGCCGAGTCGCTCCGCAACGCATTCTCCGACAGGCTCGAGACCGTTCTCAGGGGCGACAAGAGCGCCCTCGAAGGCCTTGGTGAGGAGACCAAGCGCGTCATGGACAGCCTCAGTCGTACCGAGCGTGCAATGGAGCTGGACCCGTCGAACATCGACAAGGTCGTCGCAAGGTCTCAAGCTCTCGAGACGGCGATGTCAGCAACCAACACCGAGATGGAGCAGACCCAGAAGATTCTCGACCGCTACTCATCGGAGGGAATCGACAAGGTCGCTGCCGGCTCGACGAACCTCAAGCAGGAGCTGAGCGACGCGGAGGCGTATGCGCAGGCCGCGGCAATCGCACTGGCCAGCTATAAGACGAACGTCGAGAACATCGATGACGGGGTCGTCGAGTTCTTCACGGAAAACCTCTCCAATGCCGTCAATCGCGTTAACGAGCTTCGCAGCGCAATGGACTTTCGAGACAAGGAAGCCCATCTCGAAGAGCTGCGCAATGGCTACGACGAGCTTGGAAACAAGGTCAAGACGACCACGGCTCATCTCCAAGCGCTCGCGAACGCTCAGGTGGACGCCGTAAAGAACGGTATGGCGACCGGGTTCGACTCTGTCATCTCAGACCTTGACGCGCTCTCTGCCAAGACGGACGCGGCGAAGCAGCACTTCGAGGCGATGGACGCGTCGCTCAAGGCGGACCCGACGAGTCTCGAACGCGCGAGAGACCGCGCAACCGCGCTCGCAGAGGCGACGCAGGCGGCAAAGGATGAGGCTGCGGAGCTCGACGCGCAGATAGCGAGGCTCAGCGGCAAGGGGTTCGACCAAGTCCTCGCATCGACGAAGAACATCGCCAAGGAGACCGACAACGCCGAGAAGCGCTGGCGTGCCGCAGAGGCGGCGGTCAAGCGCTGGAAGGCGCAGCTCGCCAATGCGCGGGCCGAGGTCAAGAGGCTCGAGCAGAGCAGCGATGGCGCAAGCGACGAGCTCGAGGAGGCCAAGGAGAACGCCGCAAGGCTTGAGGATAACCTCAACGGGGCCGCAGACGCCGCAGAGAAGGCTCGTAGCCGCTTCGCCGAGCTCACTGGCGCAAGCGAGCTCGCCGCGGTGAAGTCGCGCCGCGACGCGGTGACCGGCGAGATTGCCGACCTCGAGGGGAAGGCGCGTACGGCCGGGGAGGGAATCTCAACCGCGCTCTTCATGGCTTTGCAAGAGGTCGGCCAGGAGGCAAAGAAGGCCTTCGACGAGGTCATCACAGCCACCACGTCGCTAGATGACGCGCTCACCGAGGTGAAGAAGACCGTCGACACGACCGATGAGGGCTATGAGAGGCTGAAGGAATCGGCTGTGGAGCTGTCGAAGGTTCAGCCCATCGACGCGTCGACAATCCTTCAGGCAGAGGCTCTTGGCGGCCAGCTTGGCTTCGCGGCGGACGAGGTTGAGAAGTTCGCGGAGGTCGCCACTGGCCTCGATGTCGCAACGAACATGTCTTGGAACGACGCGTCTACCGACATGGCACGGTTCTTCAACATCATGGGTCTCGGTCACGAGGAAGTTGAGAACTACGGTTCGGCAATCGTCGACCTGGGAAACAACTACGCCACTACGGAGCAAGAAATCTCCGACATGGCACTGCGTATCGCAGGCGCTGGCGCGTCGATGAATCTCGGTGCGGCAGACGTTCTCGGCCTTGCCACAGCGCTTACGTCCGTCGGCCTCACCGCTGAGGCTGGTGGCTCATCAATCTCGCAAATCATGGTCAAGATTGACAAGGCTGTCGCAAACGGAACCGAAGGAATAAAGAAGTATGCCGACGACATGGGAATGTCCGTCAACGACTTCATCGCTTACGTAAAGACACTCGGAGACACCGAGCTTGGCGAAATCGCAGAAAACTACAACATGACCGCCAAGAAGTTCTCTGAGGCAACTGTCGGCTCCATGGAATCGCTTGAGACGTGGGCTGACACAGCCAACATGACCGCAGACGAGTTCGTTGTGGCATGGAAGGAAAAGCCAATCGAGGCTCTTACCGCGCTCTTCTCTGGCATGGACAAGGCAGCCGAGGAAGGCTCGAACCTGAACCTGCTGCTTGACGACCTCGGCATCAAGACCATCCGTCAGTCAGACGTTGCCCGTCGTGTAGCAAACAGCTCCGACAAGCTCGTCCAGGCCGTGAATGACGCGAACGACGCATATCAGGAGAACACGGCATTGTCTACCGAGGTCGAGCGAAGGAACGAGTCGCTGTCCGCACAAATGGACATCATGGCCAACTCCTTCGACGCGGTAAAGGCAGAGCTTGGCGAGGGATTACTACCTCTCGTGAAGCTTGGTGTCGGCGTGTTCCAAGACCTGTCGAACGTCATGAACGACGTTCCAGTCGGCATGAAGACGGCGATTATCAGCCTGCTCGGTGCACTCGCGGGGCTGGCGACCACCGTGCCAATCCTCAACCAGCTCGACACGGCATTCGGGAGGCTCAGCGAGAAGGTGGTCGAGGCAGGTGGCTGGGGAGCCGCCATGTCAAGCATGATTACGCCGACGACACTTGGAATCGCGGCGCTTGGGGCAATCGGCGTCGCCGCGTATGCCTACTACAAGAAGCTGGATGACGCCAGAAAGCGTCAGGAGGATTTCAACAACGCACTCAGCGACACCGACAAGATAGCCGAATCGTTCGCGACGTCGATGGACGCAGGCAAGAACTCCGTGTCGTCGTTCGGAATCGAAGCCGAGCGCAGGAGTAAGACGCTCGAAGAGCTCACAGACGACCTCAACGAGTTCAACGAGTCCATCAAGGGGACGATGGACCCTGTCGACAAGAGCAACGCGCTTCTCGGCGAGTACCGCACCGTGCTGGATAAGTTTGCCGGAAAGGGCCACGCGTACGGAGCGGACCTAGCCGAGCTCGAGTGGGCAGTCAGGGGAATCAACGATGCCCTTGGCACCGACTATACCGCGCAGGACATCCTCACTGACAAGTACGAGAACGAGAAGGGCGAAATCGAGAGCCTGTGTGACAAGCTCGACACGCTTATCGCCAAGCGTCAGGAGGAAGCGCGGATGGAAGCCGCGCAGGGCATGTACACGAAGTCGCTCGAGAAGCAGTACGAGCTCGACATGAACGTTGAGTTCGCCAAAGAGGACATCCAGAACTTCGACGCCCTCGTCGAGGAGAGGGCAGCCGCGTTCGAGAAGCTCGACAACGGAGTTCATACCCACGAGGAGATAATGGCTGCTGCGGCGCAAAGCGTCAGTCGTGAGATGGGCACAACGCGCGAGCAGCTTGAACAAGACCTAGACGCAGCGCAGAAGGCTCTCGAGCATGTAGACCGCGAGGTCCAATACTCGAAGGACCTCATGACCGAGGCTACGTCCGCAGTTGAGAACAGCTCTGACGCGCTTGGCGAGTTCGTCGACACGGCATTCTCCGGCTGGGATGGCGTCGACTGGGGCAAGGCACTCGAGGAAAACGGAATAAAGCTCGACGAGTTTGCCCAGAAGGCACACGATGCTGGCGTCACGGCACGTGACCTGAAGAACATCTATGACGACCCAGACATCTTCTTTGCCGACATGGTAAAGGAGTCAGCAGGTGACATCGACGCGCTCATCGCCAAGATTAAGGAGTACAACGAGACAGAGGTCGAGCAAAAGGAAGTCAGCGTAAACGTCTCTGACGATAAGCTCGCTCTTGACGAGTCGAAGCTCGCACCAGAGAGCAGAGAGGTCAAGACGACATATACCGCTGACGTCGAGAGCGCAGAGGCTGGCGTGTCCGAGTACAACGACATGCTCAGCAAGACGCCTACGAAGATTGACACCGCAGTCAACGCCGACACCGAGGACGCAAGCCAGAAGGCAATCACGCTTCAGCAGATTCTCGACGCGCTGCCAAGCTGGAAGAACATCTTCGTGAACGTCAGTGTCGACACGAGCGCCCTGACGAACGCAGAGCGAAGGCTCGAGAACCTGAACAGCAAGAAAGCCGCAGGCGGCATCCGCTACCACGCCGATGGCGTCATCCTCAACCGCCCGACATGGATAGGCAATCGTGACATAGCCGGCGAGGCAGGCGCGGAGGCAATCATTCCGCTCACCAACCGCAGGTATGTCCAACCGTTCGCCGACACCGTCGCAGACGGAATGATGTCCAAGATTGGCGAGATGTCTGGCACTACCAACAACTATGTAATCAACGGGCTCACCGTAGCACCCGACAGCGCCCTGGCAAAGGCCATGGACGCCACGTTCGATGAGGCCAAGCGCCTCAGCAGGATGGGCAGGAGGTAGCCAATGGCGACTGTCTGGAAGGTCGAGGGCCTTAACGTGAAGGTCCTCGACCAAGGTGACGGCACGGTAATCGCGAGATGGAAGTTCAACACAGGCTCGACGACGGAACACTTCTCCATATACTGGGAGTACTGGAACACGACGAACGGCATATGGGTGCTTGCCTCCGGCTCAGGCTCAAGTGTGCCAACGTCCTCATACGAGACAATCAGCGGTGTCAGGTGGTTCCAGACGACGTGGTCCCCGAGCGGGGCCGCTGAGACATCGACTAGCGTCCGCATCTACGTCGACCCAATCCCGAAGTCCGGCTCGAAGTGGTCGCACGGCGGCGTGTATTCAAAGTCCATAACCAACCCGAAGTGGACGAACCTGCACGGGCAAGCGCTCGAGCCTCCGAAGTATGACATCGACTGGTACGGCAACCTCATCCGTCTGAACGTCACAAGCATGCCAGCGCTCGTGCAGGACATTGTGTACTACCGCTCGCAAAACGGCGGAGCGTCGAAGTCGTGGATGGCAAGCACGCCGAACACCCCAGTGAGCATGACGCCAGCGAACGGGACGTACTACCAGTTCCAAGCTCGCTGGCGACTCGACAAGAAGACGCTTGGCGAGCTCTCGCTACCGTCAGAGATATACTACGGTCGCCCGATGCGGCCAACGAACCTCACCGCCAAGGTCGTGTCATGCGACTCGGAGTCGGGTTCGGTAAGGCTTGACTGGAAGGACAGCGGCAGCACTGGCGACAAGTACCTCGTCGAGTGGTCAGAGGACCCGGAGGCGTGGGACAACCACGCAGACGTCGAGAGCAGCGAGGAGCCTGGCGAGCCTGACGGCAACAACAACGGGTGGCGTACCATAGGCGGCCTCGAGCCCGGCAAGACGTACTGGTTCAGGGTCAAGCGCGGAGAGTCTAAGGCCGAAGAGGCCTATGAGTGGTCTGACTACGCATGCGTCGGCAAGTCTTCGTCCACGCTGCAGGTCTCGTGCGTCATGGGGACGGTGCCAGCAGCGCCGACACTCGGGCAAGTTCCGAGCACGGCGGTCGTTGACGAGCCGCTGACATTGTCTTGGACGCATAACTCAGAGGATGGGTCGGCGCAGACGGCATATCAGCTGCAGGTGTATAAGGGTTCGTGGTCTACGGTGTCGACGGGGACCACGTCTCAGACATTCACGGTGTCGCCATCAACGCAAGGCTTCACTGATGGCGATACGCTGCAGTGGAGGGTTCGCACAAAGGGTGCGCTCGACACTGGGAGTTCCGCCGACTGGTCGCCATGGTCATCGACTGGTAGCGTCACGGTGTGGGCGAAGCCGGCGTCAACAATCTACGCACCTAGCACGGTAGAGCAGATGCCAATCTCCCTCGAGATTGAGGTTGGCAGCACGTCGGCCGGAAACACGCCGACACGCTACTGGTTGAACGTCGTGGCTGACGAGCCCTATGAGGCAGTCGGCCCTGACGGTGAGCCCGTCTGGGTCGCCGAAGGCGAGACGGTGTGGTCTGGCGAGGCTGTCCCTGGTGACGACGGATGCGACGAGAGTGGATGGAGCGTCTCGCTCACAGTTGTCGACATCAGGCTAAACCCAGGTGCCACCTATGTCGTCAACGGCGGATGCTATACGTCGCAGGGGCTCAAGTCAGACGCAACGCCCGCAACGTTCGTCGCAGACATCAACCAGACTGCCGTAAGCGGATGTGATGCCGACGTCACGTTCGACCGTGCGACCATGGCGGCAACAGTGATGCCCAGATGCACGGACGGTCCTGAGGGCGAGCTGCTTCAGGGCGTAACGCTCTCAGTGTGGAGACTAGGCGACCCCAATGAGATGATAGGCGAGTGGATGGTCAACGACGGACATGCCATCTGTCTAGACGCACACCCGACCTTCGGCACATGTACGTACCGCATAGTCGCGACAGACTCGACGAGCGGTGCCCAAGGCTTCTCTGACGTAATCATCAACATATCAGCGCCAGGCATAGTGATTCAGTGGGACGAGGACTGGAGCGAGCCGACCAACGACATGGAGGGCATCAGTTTCTCTGGACAACGGCTCATCCTCCCGTTCAACGTCGACGTTACCGAGCAATGGTCCAAACAGTCGTCTCTCAACGAGTGGGCTGGCAGGAAGAGTCCAGTGTCGCGCTATGGCACACAGCGCGGCCATACGGCCACGTGGTCATGTGTCGTAAATCGCTATCGCGGGCTTGACCAGGTCAACGCAGTCAGGAAGCTAGCGACATATATGGGTGACGTATACGTAAGGGAGCCTTACGGCTCAGGCTACTGGGCACATGTCGATGTCGCGTCACTTGGTGCCGTCCATGGCAGCCCTGCTGTGCAGGTGTCGCTCAACGTTACTAGGGTGGATGCATAATGGACTGGACTCGGTCGCTCCGAATTAGCTGGCGCTACATGATTGTCGACCCTGACACATGGGTCGACGTTCGCGAGATTCCATTCGTGCGCGAGTGTTCCATCACGTGGGACCGCGACAGCGACCTTCTCGTGTCTGGCTCGCTTGAGATTGACGGCGACATCGGTGACGAGCCATACGTCAGGGTATGGTGCGATGCCACGCAAGGTGACCTTGCGGAGAGACATGCCGTCGCAACCATGCTCTGCCAGACCGCGAAGGGCTCGACGGAAGGCACCGTGAGGACCAGCTCCGCCGACGCATACTCGCCGCTGCTCGAGCTCAGTGACGACAGGCCGCCGGTCGGCTGGTCGGTCTCAGGCTCGGCTGACGAGGCGATAGCGATAATATGCTCGCATATGAGGGCACCTTACGTGCCTTACGAGTCGGACGTCACGCTCGCGACCGACGTCGTCGCAACCGAGGACGAGTCATGGCTCGACATGCTCTGGGCCGTCTGCGAAGAGGCAGGGCTTGAGTTCTTGGTAGACGGCATGGGAAGGCTCGTGTTCTCGAAACGCGTTGAGCCGTGGGCGCTGCAGCCAGCGCAGACAATCTCAGACACCGATGCGAGGGGAATCCTGTACGCAGAGCGCGATGTCGAAACCGACCTCTATGGCATTCCCAACCACTTTGAGGCCATACGCTCAGACACCGGTTCGTGGGTCAAGGGAGAGGCCTGGAACGATGACCCAGCCTCAAGGTCGTCAACCGTGAAGCGCGGACGAATCATCACCTATCGAGAGACGAACCCAGACGGCCTTCCTTCGGGCTCGTCTCAGGAAGTCGCAGACGAGTACGCACGCAGGCGGCTTCGCGAGGAGTCCGTCATCACCCGCACATACACGCTTGGCATCGGCTATCTGCCGCTGCGTCTTGGCGACGCCATACGCTTCTCCGACTCCAAGCTGGGTGTCGAGGAGACCGTGATGGTCAACACGATGGACCTCAGCTGCGACGTGGAGGCGAGGCTTGACCTCACTGCGACGTCGACCGAGGAACTTTGGAGTGCATAACATGACCAACCCAGCAGACAGGCTCGCGGCGCTGATAGCGACGCCCAAGGAGGAACCAGTCTCCTACTACAAGGGCGTCGTGCAGCAGACGCAGGGCTCGAAGGCGTACGTCCTCGTCGACGGCGGCATCTCGATGTGGTGCGACGCGATGGATGTGAAGGCCATCGCCGGCGACCGCGTGAGGGTCGAGGTGCGCAAGCGCAAGGCGACGCTCGTCGCAAACTACACGCACCCAGTCACCGACGACTCGAAGGCGGGGGAGGCGCTCGACCTCGCTCAAGTCGCGAAGAACGCCGCAGACGATGCGCAGATTGCCGCTGACAACGCTCAGGACTCAGCCGACGAAGCTGCGGCTGCCGCGCGGACCGCCCAGGGGAGTGCCGACGATGCGGCCACGGCGGCACAGACTGCTTGGAGCCACGCGGACAACGCTCTCACTGCGGCGGGTGCCGCTTGGGACCACGCAGGAGAAGCGGCCTCTGCGGCTCAGAACGCGTGGAATAAAGCTGCCGATGCCGAATCCGCGGCAAACGAGGCTCACTCTCAGGCCGTAAATGCCGCAGGAGCGGCCCAGGAGGCGTGGGAGCACGCAGACGAGGCGGCTGGCGAGGCTGAGCGGGCGAACCGCATGGCGAACGGCGCTCTGACTGGTCTTGGCACACTGGAGTCCGTCATCGACACGGTCAACTGGTTCGCCGACCACCGCACGGCATCGACCGACACCACCGTAAACCCAGCCAAGGACTACTACACCTATGACGCGTCGACCGGTACGCTCTCCAAGGTCGAGCCCGATGGCACAGAGAACCCGTCGACCGAGGGTTGGTGGGAGCTCGATGAGGCGATAAGCAACTATGTCGCGTCTCACACAGCCATGACGGACGACGGCCTATATGTGGTCGGCCTTTCCAACGGATGGCGTGTTCTCGTTTCGACCGGTGCCGGTGACTACGCGGCGGGCGTTTTCCTCATCGACCCGAACGGCGTCATCGCGCAGGCGACGACGGGCAACGGCATCACCTTCGATGACTCGCGCCCGTTCCACATCGGCGATGACGACGCGTACATCGTGTTCGACGGCAACGGCGGCATCGTCATCGGGGGCAACGGAGTCAGCATCTCTGGCGGCGTCACCCTCGGTGGCTACAGCAGGACGCTGTCTCAGGTGCTCAGCGCCCTCGACGCGAGCATCAGCGCCGTCGAGTACGGCGTCGGCAGCAGCCCGACGTCGCATTCGGACATCACGAGCTGGTCAAGCTCGTCGCCCACATGGCAACAGGGCAAGTACGTGTGGATGCGCACGACAACCAACGGGCTCACGTACACATACACGTGCATCCAGGGAGCTAAGGGCGAGTCTGGCGCTGGTGGCGCGAAGGGAGACACCGGTGCCACGGGAGCCACTGGAGCTACGGGACGGACAGGTGCCACCGGTGCAACGGGCGGTACGGGTGCTACGGGCGCTACGGGCAACACAGGAGCGACTGGTGCCACGGGTGCCACTGGCAATACAGGCGCGACGGGAGATACGGGCCCTCAGGGCGTCAGCGTCACCGTCTCGAGTGTCAAGTACGGGACGTCATCGAGCGCCTCCGTGGAGCCGTCAAGCTGGTCGACGACCGTGCCGTCCTCAATCGCGAAGGGACGCTGGCTCTGGGTCAAGACCACCTACTCCGATTCCACTACCGCGACGACGAAGAGCTACGTCGGCACTGACGGCGAGGATGGAACCTCTGTCTTCGTCCAGAGCAGCTCGAAGGTCGGCGACACCACCACCGTCGTGATAGCCGACAGCGACGGCAACACCAGCACGCTCACCATCAAGGACGGCAGCGACGGCACTGACGGCACGCCGGGCCTCACGGGGTACGTGCACACGGCATGGGCGAACAGCGCGAACGGACAGACCGACTTCTCCACGACGGTGTCCGCTGGCAAGAGCTACCTCGGCGTATACACGGACAACACCGCCGCAGACTCGACGAACCCCTCTTCCTACTCGTGGTCGCTCATCAAGGGTGCCACAGGCAGCACCGGCGCTACGGGCAGCACGGGTGCCACCGGCGCGACAGGAAAGACCGGTGCCACCGGCGCTACAGGTGCCACTGGTCAGACTGGCGCGACCGGCCTCACAGGCGCTACGGGACAGACGGGCAACACCGGAGCCACCGGACAGACGGGCGCTACTGGTCAGACTGGCAACACGGGCAAGACTGGTGCCACAGGTCAGACTGGTGCCACAGGTGCCACGGGCGCGACCGGAGCTACGGGTGTCGGCATCGCGTCGATAACCGAGTACTACTGCGTGACCAACTCCACGTCCGTCCCGGCAGACAGCGCGTTCTCGACGGGGGTAAAGACGCCCACCGCCTCGAACCGCTACCTCTGGAACTACGAGCTTGTCACCTACACCGACTCGTCCACGAAGAAGCTGGACAAGCACATCGCCGCAGTGTTCGGCAACACGGGAGCCACCGGCAACACGGGAGACTCCGGCGTAGGCATCACCGACATCATCGACTACTACGCCGTGAACAACTCGACGACCGCACCGGCAGACGCAGACTTCTCCACCACGGTCCAGAACCCGACAGCATCCAACAGATTCCTGTGGAATTACGAGCTGACCACCTATAGCGATGGCTCGACGAGCACCTCGTACAAGCGAATCATCGGCGTGTACGGCCAGACGGGAAAGACGGGTGACACAGGTGCCACCGGCCAGACAGGTGCCACCGGGGCAACCGGCCAGACGGGTGCCACGGGCAATACGGGCGCTACCGGCCAGACAGGTGCCACAGGTCAGACGGGTGCCACGGGACAGACCGGCAACACGGGAAACACCGGTGCGACCGGACAGACGGGCGCGACAGGAAAGACCGGCGCTACTGGTGCCACGGGAGCTACGGGTGCCACGGGAGTCGGCATAGCATCCATCACCGAGTACTACTGCATCTCAAACTCGACCACGGCACCTGCGGACAGCGCCTTCTCGACTGGCATCAAGACGCCGACGGCATCGAACCGATACCTGTGGAACTATGAGCTGGTCACCTATACAGACTCATCGACCAAGGCTCTCGACAAGCACATCGCCGCAGTGTTCGGCAACACAGGAGCCACTGGACAGACGGGCGAGACGGGCAAGGGCATAGCCTCAATCACCGACTACTACGCAATCAACAACTCCACGACAGCGCCTGCAGACTCTGCATTCTCCACGACAGTGAAGACACCCACTGCGGCGAACAGGTATCTGTGGAACTACGAAGTCACGACGTACACTGACTCCTCGACGGACAGCTCGGACAAGCATGTGATAGGCGTATTCGGACAGACGGGAAACACTGGAGCAACCGGTGCCACGGGTCAAACCGGTGCCACGGGTCAAACTGGTGCCACGGGTAACACGGGTGCCACAGGCGCGACGGGCGCGACAGGAAAGACCGGCGCTACGGGTAACACCGGAGCAACGGGCAGTACGGGAGCGACGGGAGCCACTGGCGCGACTGGCGACTCGGGCTATTCATATGACCTCATGTGTAGCCCGGCGGCGATAGTCAGATTCGAGGACGGCACCATCGTCCCGACATCGGTGACCATGTCTGCCATCCTGATACATGGCACCGAGGCACCGACGGCCTATAGCGGACGCTTCAAGGTCGAGGAGTCGACGAACGGCTCCACTTGGACGACAAAGTACACATCATCGAAAAACGAGTCATCCAAGACGTACAGCCCCACAGCGACGGCAACGTTGGTACGCTGCACGCTATATGTGGCGGGTGGCACAACGACCGTACTTGACACGCAGACCGTGCCAATTGTGAGTGACGGAGCAACTGGAGCGACTGGCGCAACGGGAGCTACAGGCAACACTGGAGCGACTGGCGCAACGGGAGCCACTGGCGCAACTGGAGCCACTGGCAACACTGGCGCAACTGGAAGCACTGGCAAAACCGGCGCGTCCGGCGCTGACGCCTATACTGTGGTGCTTACGAACGAGAGCCATACGTTCCCGGCAGGAACGAGCGCGGCAATCGCGTCGAGCACAACCTGCAATGTCATCGCATTCAAGGGTGCGACGCAGGTGGCGGCTACCATCGGAACCATCACCGGCCAAGTGACGGGCTTGACGACCTCCATCACGAGCAACGGCACGACATCGGCATACTTCACAGCTACGGCCGCAACGACGTTGTCCACCAAGAGTGGCACGCTCACAGTTCCCGTGACGGTCGACGGAAAGGCGTTCACCAAGAAGTTCACATGGGCTCTTGCTTTGACCGGAGCCATTGGCGCGACTGGCAAGACGGGAGCCACTGGCAACACGGGTGCCACTGGACAGACTGGCAACACGGGCGCAACCGGCAACACCGGCGCGACCGGAGCAACAGGAACCACTGGAGCCACGGGAAAGACTGGTGCCACGGGCGCTACGGGCGTGGGAATAGCCTCAATTACCGAGTACTACTGCGTGACGAACAGCACCACAGCACCCGCGGACTCGGCATTCAGCACTGGAATCAAGACGCCTACGGCAACGAACCGATACCTGTGGAACTACGAGCTGGTCACGTACACCGACTCGACGACCAAGGCGCTCGACAAGCACATCGCTGCCGTCTTTGGCAACACGGGAGCGACTGGCCAGACCGGAGACGCTGGCAAGGGCATCGCCTCCATCACGGACTACTACGCCATCAACAACTCGACCACGGCACCTGCCGACTCCGCGTTCTCGACGACAGTGAAGACGCCTACCGCCGCGAACCGATACCTGTGGAACTACGAGGTCACGACCTACACGGACTCGACGACAGAAAGCTCCGACAAGCATGTTATCGGCGTCTTCGGCCAAACTGGTGCGACCGGAGCCACTGGACAGACTGGCAACACTGGCGCGACTGGCAACACCGGCGCGACTGGCAAGACCGGGGCGACGGGCGACACTGGCGTGCAGGGGTACAGCATCGTCGCCTACGTCACGAGGAACGCCTTCACCGAGGCCCAGTGGAACACGTACGGGGAGATAGGCCACATCGAGAACTGGTCAAACACCTCACCGATACGAAATGGCTGCAGGGTGGGTGACATATTTGCCGTCGTGGGAACATCGACCGACACCGGCAGGGCACACACTATCGTCTATCGCGCGGATAACGCGAGCGGAGACCTGCACGGAGCGTGCATTGCCCACACCTTTGCCGAAAGGGGCGAGGTCGGTGCCACTGGCGCTACGGGAAAGACCGGCGCGACCGGTGCCACGGGAAAGACAGGCGCAACGGGACCGCGAGGCGCTGGCATTGCCAGCGTCACGGAGTACTACGCAGTCAACAACTCAACCACGGCACCTGCCGACTCCGCGTTCTCGACGGCAGTCGCGTCTCCAACAAGCTCTAACCGATACCTGTGGAACTACGAGGTCATCAAGGACGATGACGGGAACACCGTTGCCACGACGGCGAAGCATATCGCCGCCGTCTACGGCCCGACCGGCAAGACCGGCGCTACGGGTAACACTGGAGCCACAGGAGCCACAGGAGCTACAGGCGGCGACGGTGTCGGCGTCTCGTCCATCACCGACTACTACGCAATCAACAACTCGACAACGGCACCCGCATACTCAAGCTTCTCGACCTCCGTCGTAGTGCCTACGGCCACGAACCGCTACCTGTGGAACTACGAGCTGACGACGTTCAGCAACGGGAGCACTGGGGCGTCTGACCGCCACGTCATCGGAGTCTTCGGACAAACCGGCAATACCGGGGCTACCGGGGCTACCGGTGCAACTGGAAAGACCGGTGCGACAGGACAGACAGGCAGCACCGGTGCCACGGGAGCCACCGGCAAGACAGGCAACACTGGCGCGACTGGCGCGACCGGCAACACAGGAGCCACGGGCAATACTGGAGCGACTGGCGCGACAGGACAGACTGGCAACACTGGCGCTACGGGTGCCACAGGCAAGACCGGTGCCACGGGAGCCACGGGCAACACGGGTGCAACGGGCGCTACAGGAGCTACGGGCGCTACGGGGGCAACCGGCAAGACAGGCAACACGGGTGCCACGGGAGCGACTGGTGCCACAGGAGCGACTGGTGCCACGGGAGCGACTGGTGCCACAGGTAAGACGGGGGCAACCGGCCTTACGGGAGCGACGGGCCCCGAGGCGGTCGTCTCGATTTCCGTGGACGCCATCGACTGGGACGCTGGAACAGCCACCATCCGCGCGACGCTCAGGGTCAACGGCTCCGCCGTGACAAGCGGCGTCACCTACAAGTGGACGAAGGGTACCTCGACGACGTCGGTTGGAACGACGCAGACGCTCGCCATCACCGACCTCAATGAGACGTACAACTGCACGTGCACGTGGTAGAAGGAGGAAAGCGTGAAGCATGCGGCCTATACGGGCTCAAGGAACCTGTACGACGACATGGTCACGTCCGCCAAAGCGCTACTGCGCAATAGCGACGTCGACCGAATATGGCTACTCATCGAGGACGCGGAGTTTCCTTACAAGCTCCCGCCCGAGGTGACAGCGATAGACGTGAGCGGCCAGCAGTTCTTCAGGAAGGACGGCCCGAACATGGGCAGCAGGTACACCTACCTTGCCATGATGAGGGCCGCCCTCTGCCACGTCCTTCCCAGTGACGTCCACAAGGTCCTCTCGATGGACGTGGACACGCTCGCAATCAGAGACGTCTCAGATGCGTGGGATGTCCCCATGGAAGGATGCTACTTCGCCGCCGCGAAGGAGCAGCACCGCTGCTACGAGGGGCTGCTCTACACGAACACCGGCGTGGCGCTCTACAACCTCGACATGCTAAGGAAGGGCAAGGCGGACGAGGTCATAGACTGCCTCAACCGCAGGCGCTACACATGGGTCGAGCAGGATGTGATGAACTACCTGTGTCAAGGGCGCATCGCCGAGATGTCCGGCGACCTCAACGCATGCGACTGGACTGACCACCCAGACCCGCGGCTGCTTCATTTCGCCGGGCACGCTGACTGGAGGCTCAGGCCCGAGCTGTGGGCGTACAGGGACATGACGTGGGGCGAGGCAAGGAGGGGCCGATGAAGGTGCTCATAGCCGTACCGACGTTCGAGACCATCTGCCCGGAGACGTTCAAGTCGATTTACGGGCTGCGTGGGTGCGACTACCTGCCGCTCTTCGACTTCGTTCGCGGCTACGACTGCGCGAGGGCACGCAACCTCATCTGCAAGGAGGCAATCGACGGGGGATTCGACTACGTCCTGATGGTCGACTCCGACGTGGTTCTCCCGGACACGACGCTCGAGCACATGCTGTCTGAGCAGAGGCCCGTGACTCTCGGGGTGTACCCACGCAAGGGCACCCAGTGGGAGACCGAGCTCTTCAAGGTCGGCACCAAAGACTTCGTCGACCGCTTCGCTGTCAGCGAGGTGCCGCCGACCACCTTCGAGGTGAAGGGCGGCGGCATGGGCTGCGCCCTCATATCGGTGCCGTTGCTCAGGGACATGGGCAGCGGATGGTTCAAGTACGTGGAGTATCCAAGTGGCGACGTCCTCTCCGAGGACCTGTACTTCTGCGACAGGGTCTCGAAGATGGGCGCGTCGATAGTGGCCGATGGGCGCGTGCGCTGTGGCCATGCGTGGCGTGAGACGAGGTGGTGCTGATGGCGACGCAGACCGGGTCCATTGACTTCAAGGCTACCGGTGGTTTCAAGTCGTACGCATCAGGGCAGTACACCACCAAGACGGAAATGAGCGATGCCAAGACGTACGTGGCTAACGCCAAGGCCAACTACGGCTATCAGTACAAGAAGGACATCGTCATATACGGCGAGTCATCGAAGTATTACCCAGTCTACTTCACCAATGTCGGAGCCATTCCGCAGACGGTTACTCACGAGATAATGATACGCCGAGAGTACTCAGAGCAGGCACCGTCAGACTGGTACACGTCGACCCACAAGGGTGGTCTCAACATCCACTTCGGTTGGAACTTCGGTGGTTGGGGAGGTGCCACCTACAAGTGTGAGGTGTACGAGTTCACCCAGATGTACAGCACCATGGTCGGTGATGTTCTCGTTGGTGCTGACAATGGTATGTTCTCAATCGTGTATCTCCGTGGTGGCGGCACGACTGGTGCTCTGTATCACGTCTACAGTGACGTTCCGTTCACCCGTCACGCCTACATGACGAACGCTGGTGTCGTTGGCGAGAATGATGTCCCGTACATCGGTCTTGAGCAGGGGGTCAAGTATGCCCAGAGCACGACTGGTGATAACCCGACATACAAGTGGAACGTCCGTGCTCCGCTGACAGCACCTAACACCGCGCACCTAAATGAGCTGTATACCGTTCAGAGGACTGCACTCATCGAGTCGAGGGTTAGTACGACAGAGACGGCCATCGAGCAGAACAAGAACGACATTTTGCTCAAGGCAAATTCGTCTGATGTCTACACCAAGCAGGAGTCAGACGGACTCATAAGCACTGAGGTCACTAATCGCAATGCCGCAATTCAAGTTAGCGCCAACGCCATAAATCAGAGCGTTAGTGAGACATACACCACCAAAGAGGAATTCAACGACCTTGAGATTGGTGGGCGAAACTACGTTCTCGACACAAGCGGAGAGCGTTCGTGGGATACCGCAACGGAGACGTATTTCCTGTCTGATGCATTGAACGAACTGTCTACGTCAGACAACGTATGCCTAAACTTCGACATAAAGTCGACTATGGCTCAGTGGGCTGACGCGTACTACGTCTCAGCTCAAAGTGGCGGGTCATCGTACAACAACGCCAATAATCCGTTCCCAGCCATTCAAATCGCGGAGGCGAACAAGTGGTATCACGTAAGCTGGGAGGGTGGTGCTGGAAAGAACGTCGCAAATGCGCATTGCCTACGCATTCGTTCCAACAGCTCAGAACACGGCTCAAGTGCGAAAAAAGGCACCGTCACCGTCAAGAACCTAAAGCTAGAGAAAGGCAATAGACCAACCAGTTGGTCGCCAGCGCCAGAGGACATAGAAGCGCATTTCGTAGCCGTCGAGTCATCCATAACGCAGACGGCAGACAGCATCACGGAATCAGTGTCAAAGAACTACACGACAAAGGAAGAGTCTAAGATAGACCGTTCTGGCTCTGGTACGTCGGCACTCGTAGACGGTGCAGCAAGTGCCACTCTCAAGGGTTTGCATATCCTCGGTGAGTCGGTTCAGGACGGGACGCCGACACCATCTACGCCTGTGGATATTCAGAGTGTGGGTGGCGTGAACCTGCTGCCGCCGACTGTACATAACATGGCGGTAGTTGCGCTTACGACCAGTTACATTTCTTCCAACCCAAGTTGGAGGGGAATGTGGTGCCAGTGCTTGCCGAATACGGACTACGTCGTGACGAGGGAAACCGTGACAGGCAACAGGTTCGCCGTCGTGTCCACGACGGAAGAGCCAGCCAACAACGTTCCATGCACGGTACTCACGACGCTGGCGGCAAACACGACCGCGAAAACGTTATCGGTGACCACGCCATCTGACGCGAGATACCTGTTCATCTACCTTGCTAACAATGGAGCGACGATAGCGGCTGATGACATTGCGGTAGTCCCAGCGGAGCGGTTCGGCTACCCAATCGTCCCATACGGGTGCTTGGGAGTCTCTGTCGCTGGCAGCAACCTGCTCACGTCCACCGAGGACATGAGCCATAACGTCAATAACGCTGCAAGCAATGGCAGCATCTCCTTCAGCGAAGGCACCGTGACTTGGACGACGACCTCAACGGGGTGGCCGTACTTCGTTCTGACGAAGGACGCGATACCGATTGCGACGCTCGAAGAGTCCGACACGCTTACCTTATCGATTGACCTGAGGCATGTCTCTGGAGGCAACAAAGTATCGCTACAGGTCTGCACTACCAACGCAGACCTAAACCCAAGCACCCGTAGGCGTTACATAAACGATGACGTCGTTATCGCTGGCTCGCGCACCGCGTACCCAACCTCAGAATGGGCGCGTTATACGGTCACCGTACCGACCGACATGAGCAAGTGGGACCGACAAGAGAGCGGCATAGAGTGCGCACTTGTTGCGAACCTCTACTACAACGATACGGGAACCATCGAAGTCAGGCATCCCCAACTCGAACTCGGCTCAGAGTCAAATGAATACGAGCCATATAGCGGCACGGTAACCCCCATCCCACTCAACGGCCATGAGCTGCGCAGCCTGCCTGACGGCACGCAGGACGAGCTTACCGTTGATGTCGACGGTCATGTGACCATGACGCAGAGGGTTGGTGTCGTGGACCTCGGGACGCTCGGCTGGGCGAGCCTTTCATCGCCAGAGTCTCACGTGTTCAGGACGATTCCCAGCCTGACCAACATCGCCAAGCCGCAGAGCAACAACTACGCGGTCAGCGCCATATCCAATGAGTACGTGGCGAAAGCATACGCCCCAATCAGCGCGTCCGATGACGGTCGTTTCGCGCTTAGCACCGATGGCAACTGTCTCGTCTTCATCGACCATCGCTTCTCCGATGTCGAGTCGTTCGCCGCCGCAGCAGCAAACGCCGTCATGCAGTACAAGCTCGCCACTGAGCAGACCATCGACCTTGGCACCATCGACATGCCGCAGGTTCAGGACAGGGACACAATCGAGGTCATAGCAGCCGTCACGCCGTCAATCGACGCTACGTGGTGGGCAGCGGCTGGTCAGGCCGTCGCGGACGCATACGCGAACCTATCCTCCGCAATCGAGGTCAGGGCCGAGTCAATCACCTCCACCGTTGCCAGCAACTATGCGACAAAAGCTGCTGTCCAGGAAATATCGACGCAGATAGAGCAGACCGCGACTGGCTGGACAGCCAAGTTCAACCAGCTCACGGGTGGTGAAGACCTCACGATGACGCTTGCCGAGGCGTTCGAGTCACTTGGCGTTACCAGCGCGAACCTAGAGCAGATTCGCTCGTTCGTCCGAATAACCACGGACTCAAGCGGTGACCCCCTGCTCTTGATGGGTTCCGCGACGTCGCCAATCATGCTCGCGCTCAGCAACGACTCGCTTGAGTTCAGGCACGGTGCCGACAGGGTCGCGTACATCGACGTTGACAGCGGGACGAACGAGGGCATGCTGCACATCACCCGCGCCGTGGTGGTCAAGGAGCTTCAGTTCGGTAGCTGGAAGTGGTTCGAGAGGGAGGGCAATGGCAACATGGCCCTCAAGTGGGTCGGTGAGGAGGAGTAATGGCAGAGCTAAGCAAATATGGCCCTTGGGTCGGCGGTGATGACTGGCGCTCATGGGTAGGACTCACCGTTACATCGAGCACAGCGACTCAGGTGACGTTCAAGGTTCGCGGCTGGATGGACGTTGGCGCTGGCGGCGACTCCGACAACGCATCGAACATCAAGGGCTGGGTTGGCTACGAGCTCAACGGTAAGCAGACATGGGGTTCCGAGCACAACGTCGGTGACTTCGACCCCAATGGCGGCTGGTACTACGACACTGGCAAGTCTTGGACGATAAGCAGGACGAAGTCCGACCAGACCCTATGGGGTGGTGCTTGGGTTCAGGCGTATGCTGGAGTCTACAATGGTTCCGTGTCAAAGGCTTGGGTGTCCGTAAACATCTCGCCGATAACGCACTACACCGTCTCGTTCAACGCCAACGGCGGCTCAGGAGCGCCGTCAGCCCAGACGAAGTGGTACGGCGAGACGCTTGCGCTCAGCTCCACAAAGCCAACCAGAACGGGATACACGTTCAGCGGTTGGAACACCAAGTCTGACGGAAGCGGAACTAACTACGCATCTGGCGGTAACTACACAGGCAACGCTGCACTGACGCTTTACGCCAAGTGGACGGCAATTACCTACACGATAACCTACAAGTCGAACTACACTGGCGGCGCGGCAGACCAGACCCAGAGCAAGACATACGGGGTGAACGCGACCATCAAGGCCGCTAACACATTCTCAAGGACGCACTACTCGTTCAAGACTTGGAACACAGCGGCAAACGGTTCTGGCAGTACCGTTGCCGCTGGTTCGACTTACTCTACCAATGCGGCCCTGACGCTCTACGCCCAATGGCAGATAATCACGTTCCAAGTCACGTACAACGCGAACGGTGGCTCTGGAGCACCAGCCGCCCAGACAAAGAACTCAGGAACGAACATAACCCTGTCAAAGACAGCTCCGTCCAGAACAGGGTACACGTTCCTTGGTTGGGCCATGTCATCGACGGCAACGGAACCAGCCGCTGCATCGGCCAACTACGGAAACAAGGCCCTCACAGCCGCGAACATGGCCGCTGGTGTGACATACAGCGGCAACGCAGCTCTCACCCTATACGCCGTCTGGAAGGTGGCCGCACCTACTCTGGACATCGTTAGCGTGTACAGAGCCGATGACTCATGGAACCCATCCGACGATGGAAAGAAGGCCATCGTCACCGTCAATGCAGAGAGCAGGACTGGTTCAAACCTCTCGTTCAGCTGCACGGTGGGGAACACAACCGTATCATCCCCGTCAGCGACATCGGGGACGATGAGGACGTTCCAGCTCAACCCAAACCTATCGGCAGACCAATCATATGCCGTGTCGGTCACGACAAGCGACACCAACGGCTCAACGACGAAGACATCCGTAATCCAGACCGCGTGGTACGCAATCGACATCCTCAGAGGCGGTCACGGAATAGCCTTCGGCAAGACATCGTCCGTGCCGTACCTCGCAGACTTCGGAATGGCCGTCCGTTCAGACACAGGCATGACCATCGCACATGGTGACACGAGCAAAAGCGCCACCTTCACATCGACTCGAAGCGACACAAACAAGTCAATTAGTTTTGGCGTTGGCGATGATGGCGTGAACCGAGGCATATGGGACGTTCCGCTAAACAAATGGGTTCTCTACGTCGACTCAAGCGGGAACACCAACGTGTCAGGATTGACCACTGGCAGCATACCATCGCTTGCGGCTGACAAGATAAGCAGTGGCACGTTTGACGCAGCACGTATCCCAAGTCTAGCGGCGAGCAAGATAGGCAGCGGACAACTTGCGGTTGCGAGGGGCGGTACTGGTGCCGCTACCGCTTCGGCCAACAAGGTCTTCGCAGGCCCGTCATCTGGTAGTGCAGCAGCACCTTCTTTCAGGTCGCTTGAGACCGCAGACCTGCCTACCGTGTCGTTCACATCCCTAGGCACAACGTCTGGGGAGAAAACAATAAACATAAACTGCTCCGGTTACGCATGGATTCTGGTTCGTGCGTACTACTCGACAACCTACTGGTCGACAATCATAGTCCCGACTGGCCAGCTTGACGCAAGCACCTACCGAGACTTCTACCTTGGAGGAGGTTGGTGGTCAAGCGGTTACGGCGCCTCCTTTAAGGCAATCAAAACCAAGTTCACGCCGTATAAGGGTGTTGTTGGAAGCACCACTCGCGAAATGAACTGGGCGATATGGGGAATCAAGTAAAGGAGAAAACCATGCTCAGGAGAAACGTGTTGATTGACGGCAAGATATACGACACCCATGAGATTGTGCTCATCACGAACAACCTTGCCACAAACGAGACGGTCATAACCGTGGCGAGCAGCAACGCCGAGGAGAGAATCGAGCGCTCCACGGCACTAGTCCTCATGGACGGACTGACAATCGCGGATGCAGAGGAGGTCGCTTGGTCGCTTGAGAGGTACAGCGAGTACGTAGACGAGAGCGAAGAGCTTCTCAATGACGTGCTTGACATCCTCACCGACGAACAGGCAGAGCAGGTTCCGCAGGCGTTCAAGGAGTGGGAGGTCGGTGCAGCATACAAGGTCGGTGACCGCAGACGTTACGATGGCAAGCTCTATCGTTGTGTTCAAGCCCACACGTCGCAGGAAGGCTGGGAGCCGCCCAATGTGCCAGCGCTCTGGACTAGGACGGCTCCAGAGGGCGAGATTCCCGACTGGGTTCAGCCCACTGGCGCTCAGGACGCCTACAACACCGGCGACAAGGTCCGTTTCGATGGCGACGTCTACGAGTCGCTCATGGACGGCAACGTATGGTCTCCGGCAGACTACCCTCAGGGATGGCGTAAGGTCGAGTAGCGCAACGTAAGCAACCATGGCAGGAACGGCCTGCCAGTGAGGAGGGCTAGATGCCCATTGACGTGCAGCCGTTCCTGCAATGGGCGGCACCGATACTGTCAACCATCATAGTGACCATCACCACGGCGTCAATCAACGCGAAGATTGCGTCGGGCGAGAAGAAGCGCGACGAGGCCCGTTCCGAGCGCGACGAGGAGCGCAAGCGCGTCGAGGAGTGGCGCAAGCGCGTCGAGGAGCAGCTGCGCACGCATGGCGAGTTCATCGCCGAGCGCGACGACTGGTTCGAGTGGCGAAAGAGAATCGAGGACGAGTTCTCTGCGCAGAACAACAAGACAGACGTCATCCTCGAGCTCCAATGCTCGCAGATACGCAGCGACCTCGTCCATCGTGCGCATCGCTATATCGACGACCTCGGATGTGCGAGCACGGAGGAGAAGAACGCCTTCTGGGCTCAGTACGAGGATTACCAGCGCGTATGCGCGGCGAACGGAATCGAGAACCACTTCATCGACGGGCTCGCGAAGCAAGTCATGAACTTGCCGACGCGAGAAATGCGTGCAGAGAACAACGATGACTAGGGCCCTTCGGGGCCTTTCTATTACCCACGGGCTTCGGCCCAGTAAGGAGGCTCTCATGAGCTATCAGGACGACATCAAGGCGTGGGCAATCGCGGCGGGCATGAGGGCCTTCAAGACCTTTTGTCAGACCTCGGTGGCCCTCATCGGCACCAACGCCATCGGCGTCACCGACGTGAACTGGGTCGGCGTCGCCTCCGGCGCGGCGCTCGCCGCCATCGTCAGCCTGCTCACCAGCGCGGCTGGCATCCCCGAGGTGAGCAACGGCGAGAGTGCGTTCACCATCGCCAACCGCTAACCTGCACACACATAAGCATCCGTCAGGGGCCCTTCGGGGCCCCTTTTTTGTTAAGGAGGACAACATGGCCACAGGAGCTGACGTCATCCGCATCGCGAAGGCGGAGCTCGGCACGAGCTCTGGCCGCAAGTACTGGGACTACATCTTTGGCGGCGGCTACGTCAACGGCAACGCGACCCCATGGTGCGCGTGCTTCGTCTCGTGGTGCCTCAACCAGGCCAACGTGCAGTGCGCGACTTTCCCTCGCGCCACAGCGATTGACCGCTACGACATCCCCGACTCCGAGATTGTGGAGCCCAAGGACATGAGGCAGGGCGACCCCGTCGGCTTCGACTGGGACGGCGACACCACGGGCGACCACATCGGCATCTTCGACGAGTGGTACAACTCCACGCAGTTCTGGGCCGTCGAGGGCAACACCTCTGGCGGCACCGTCGCACGTAGGCTCAGGGACATCTCGCAGGTCACATGCGCCGTCAGGCCGAGGTACACCGACTCGGGCGAGTGGCGCGTCAAGGACGGCCGCTGGTGGTACCGCCACGCGGACGGCTCGTACACCACGGACGGCTGGGAGTTCATCGCGAACGAGTGGTACTTCTTCGACTCGGAGGGATGGCTCAAGTCTGGCTGGCTCAAGTGGGGCGACGACTGGTACTGGCTGTGGAACAAGCATGACGGCCACTTCGGCGAGATGGCGCACTCCAAGTGCGTCGAGGTCGACGGCAAGTGGTACGCATTCGACTCGACGGGTGCCATGCTCACCAGCGTCAAGGTCAACGACCAGCATGACGGCACGTTCGGGTGCCTCGTCCTATGAGGCTCGAGGTGCAGTGCCCGCTCTGCGGACACATGATGGAGCCCATGCCCGCGACGGAGTGGAGCCTCTTCGGCCAAGGTGCCGTGGAGATGCTCTGCCCGAACTGCACGTACACCGAGGATGTCTACTTCTCGACGAGGAAGGTCGGGCAAAAGGTGTCGCCCGATGGTGGTACAATGAAGTTCCCGACTACCGAGCGTAGCGCGGGTTAAGAGGACGGGAGTCGCGACCCGCCCTCGGACCTGAAACCCCGAGAGGGGGAGTAGGGGACACTAGGGGCGTCGGGCATATCCTGACGCCTCCTCTCGGACATGTGGCAGAGCGGTAATGCAGCGGATTGCTAATCCGCACACGGCCAACGTCGTGCGTAGGTTCGAGTCCTACCGTGTCCGCCTATGGAAGGCACCCGCAGACGGCGTGCGGAACTGTCTTGAAAACAGCAGGTCGCAGAGATGCGGCCCGGGGGTTCGACTCCCTCGCCTTCCGCCTCATAGAGCATGCTTGCCGACAACGCGCCGCCTGCGGCGCTTCCAACGTGGATAGGCAACAAAAAAGGCCCCCTACCCGGGATTGTCCGGGTAGGGGGCCTTTTTGTGTCTCGACGCAAGCTTGTGGCATCACTTCATGCCAGGCACCTTCTCGTTGGGCATGATTCGTCTCCCGCACACTGGACAGTAGTTCACTGGCATCGAGAACCCGAACACGTAGCTCTCGGTCATCTCGACCCTGAACTCGATGAATGGCTCGATGGGCGCGTGCACCATCCTGACCTTCACCCGCTCGTCCCAAGTCTCCGTCAAGTCGCCGAACCCTGCCCGGCCCGCCCTCATGCAGAAGTCGCAGCCGACCTCCCTGCCAGTGTCCGAGTCGCAGACGTCGAAGCCGCCAGCCCTCAGGTGGGGGCGGATTCCAAGCAGTATGTTGTGCTTGTCATCGGGGCTCGACTTGCAGAACCTCTTCGCGAACCACGTCCCGACGCCTTGGACGAACTCGGCAAGCCTGTCACGCGAGTCGGCGTCGGAGCCGAGCGCGTCAAGCACGTCGTGCGTGTCGAACATGAGTGGCATTCCCATACATCCTCCTCAGTACCATGCCTACTCGAAGTCGCTCCACTTCATGTCAAACGTGTCAATGAGCCATCGCTTGAGCATCTTGCTCGCCGTGACCGCGAACGCAAAGAGCGTCGAGCCTATGAGGTATACCAGCGGCACGAGTGTCACGACGAACAGGGCGACGGCGGCCATGATGCCAGCGACGGTGGCGAGTGACGGCTCCATCATGCCTCCAAGAGCCCTATGAGCCTGTCGCGTATGGCGATGGCCAGCTTCTCATGCGGCTCGTCTCCGGGGAGCTCGTTGTACAGCTTCATGTAGAGCATGTACAGGTGGTCCTCTGCCGACTCCCTGACAATCTCGTCGTCGTCCCAGTTCTTGAGAGCCCATGCTGCCCTGTGCCTGTCGTCGCCAGCCGCGTCGTACGTCGGAAGGTCGGGCGGGAGCGCGTCACGCGCCTCCCTCACCTCGGCGTCGTGGGCCTCCCTCAGCTTTATGAGCATGCCGTGCAGGGCGGACTTGCCCTCCGTGTCCCAAATCCTCCATGCGTAGCCGTGCGCACGCTCATATGCCTCGTTAAAAGTCATCTCTTCCTCCTATCCAGCCTGTTTATCACAAGGGCCTTCAGGAACCGCTCCCTGGACCCAGGGCCCATCCTCAGGTCAATCCACGGGCACTCCCTCACGCAGAGGGACCTGAGTTGCTGCGTCGACAGCGGCTCCAACCTCTCGTGCATCTCCTCCATGGGTGACAGCTTGCGGGTCCTTTGCTTGCATGGCTTCCTCGTGTCGGGGACCATGTCCTCGACGAGCCTGTTGTAGAGCCTTACCGGCCTGTCTGTGTGGTGTGGCATTACTTGCCCCTTGAGTTCCAGACCTTGGCGGCTTTCTCCTCGCCCTCAATCGCCCCCACGTCCATGTGGCAGTGGTTGCACCTAATCGTGTAGTACCGCTTTCCGTCCCATATGCTGGTGAACACCTCGGGCTTGTTGTCGCACAGGGGGCAGCGCTTGAGCCTGAGCTTCCTTCCCTTGAACACGCGCTTGAGCTCCTTCTTCGAGGAGAAGTGCCCAGCGTCCATCGTGCAATGGGTGCAGTAGGCGCTCCAGCCACCGTCCTCGTGCTCCTTGCGTATCTCCAGCTTCCTCTTGCAGAATGGGCATCTCGGTCTTCCCATCCCTCTCCCTTCTCAAGTTGTCCCTGACGCAGAGCCTCGTGCGCAGTCTCCGCGTCAGTGATTGGCCATGCGGGACCGCGTCGGCAAATGTGTCCCAACAACAGTGCCAGAACGCGTCCAGCAGCCTGTGCCTGGCCATCGCTAGTCCCCCAGAAGGTTGTACCTGACGCGGCCGGTCGGCACACGCGCGTACATGTCGTGACCGCCCACGTACCTCTCCTCGGTCATGACCACCCTGCGCAAGACGGTGACCTTCTTGAGGCACTCGTTGCAGAGGTCGACCTCGACCCTCTCGTACCTCGTGCGTTCCAAGTTGTGGTCCTCCGACGAGAGCGTCGGCAGCTCGTACCTGCAGTCGTCCTCGCAGCCATGGCTCACCCTGAACTCGCGGCCACAGAGGTCGCACCGTATCAACACTTCCTCGAATCGCATTCGCTAGACCCCCAGCAAAGGATGGATTGGTCGTTCTCGCCAACCCACAATGGAATCCACCCGTCCATTTTAAGAGCCTTCTCGTACTTCGTCGGCTCGTCCGTCCGCAGGTACTCCCAACGCTCGCCAGTCCACCTTAGGTGCAGCATGTGGGCGTGAATCATGCCGTGGCAGTAGTACCTGCCGTTGGCGTCCCTCAAGTTGCTCCCAAAGCCGCAGCAGACGACCGTGGGCCCGTCTCCGCCACCAGCGGATTTGCGCACGATGTGATGGCGGTTCAAAGGTGACGGCCTGCCACAGAACGCGCAGCAGGCCGTCTCGATGCTCGGGCCCTCCATGAGGGCTTCTTCAAGTAGGTTCATCACATCGCCCCGTATCCCAAGTTCGGGTTCGACATCTCGATGTTCAGCTGGTTCTGCAGAACCTTGATGGCCAACTTGCAGGCCTGAAGCGCCTCGAGGTTCGCCCGATAGACAGCCTCCGCGTAGTCACGGCGCTCCCTGAGCTCGGCAACCTCTTCGACCCCGTAGACCACCAGCTGAATCAACGTCACGGGCATGCCCTCACGCTTCAGTTGGAGGCATTCGGCGCGGAGCCGCACCTTGTAGTCATGCTCAGCCTTCGCGAACTCAGCACCAGAGACTCGCAGGAGCCTGACGCATTTGTCCATGTCATGCATCTTCTTGTTAATCTCCTGATACAGGTCCATGCGTCACCTGCCAATCTGTTCCGCATACATGACGGGTATCCCCAGCTCCTCGGCAATCGTCACGCAGCTTCGCGTGCCAGCCCCGCCCGGGAAGGCGATGAGCATGTCTATCCCAGAGGAGAGCATCTGCCTGTTCCGAATCGGGCCGGCTGCCCTGCCATACTTCTTCCAGTCGGCGGGGTGCGGCTCCGTCATGCCGATGTGCGACGCAACCTCCGCCGCCAGCGTGTCAGCGCCACGGCACGCGCCATGCACGAGGACGTCGCCTGCCGAGAAGCTGACGGCCCAAAGGGCCTTGCGCACCATCAAGACGTCATCGAAGTCGCGCCCGCCCGTCACGGCTATGCGTCTCATACCACCTCCAGCGGCTTGACATCGTCGCGGCTTTCTCCCGTGGGGGTGAGGTACGCGGTGCAGTCCATGCCCTCTGGGAACTTGACGAGCCTCTGCGTGGCGAACGCCTTGATTGCCGCGTCCACGCATTTGCGCATCTTCGTTATGGTCACGTCCGAGAACGAGTGCATACCAACGCCATACTCGCCACATTGGTCACACCATGCCAAGGTCGAGTCCATGAACTCGGCCAGCTGGTCGAGCACGTCGTACGGGTCTAGGAGCATGTCGCCTCCTTCCCGACCCAGCTCTTCCAAGCCTCGGGCCTAATCACCAGCAGGTTCTCCGGCCTGTTGAAGACCTTCCCGCGCAGCTTCTTGCCGACGCTGCCCTCAACCTTGAACCAGACCTGGTTCGGGTAGACGTCGGTCACCGTCCCCGCGATGAGTCCGTCAGAGACCTTGCATCCGACGAAGATTGCCTCGCCCTTCATGTCCTTAGCTTCGCTGTCCATGATTCCTCCTAACGAAAGGCGGGCACCCGAAGGTACCCGCCGTAAGTCGCTATTTGCTCCTTGCCCAGCCGTCGTCGTAGCTGTCCTTTCGGGCGAAGAAGCCGTCCCTGTTGACCTGCCACTTGCCGTTGACGACCAGGATGTACGAGCCGTCGAAGTAGTCGTGGAAGCGCTCGTGTGTGTCGGCGTCGACTATCCTTGTCGTGCCGTCCTTGTAGATGACCGTGAGCACTTCGTCTCCGCTGAGAACTGTAAGCTCCGCGAGCTCGATGCTTGGGTCATCCAGGTCGATGTCGCACTCGCACTTCCCGTCCGTGAAGTCATACAGAATCACTTGCTCCTCCTATTTACGTAAGGCATTTCGCCTTAGGAAGTCATCTCGGTCCAAATACCACTTGCCGTCAAGTATGACGAGGTAGGACTCGGAGATGTCGTTGCGAGGGTATCCGTTCACGTTGACGTCGTACGTCCTCGTTAGCCCCCCATGCTTGTAGCTGACCACGAGCATCTCGTCACCACAGACGCGGTTGAGTGTCGCCAGCTCGAGGCTTTCTGCCTCAGCCTCCAAGTCGAAGTCAAACTCATGCTCTCCGCCATGGCTGTCATACAGAATCATTGGCTTCTCCTAACCATTGAAGAAGCTCAGGGTCCGGCACTTGTCCGCGTAGTCATCGCCAGCATGCGCGAGCACTGTCATCATGTGCTGCTCGAACTGCGGCACATTCCAATTGAACACCCAGCAGAACATGACGCAGAAGTCTGCGTCTGGGGCGACCCACACGTCCGTCGTGTGCGCCTCCGGGCACATCGCCTCGGCGAAGCAGTCGTCCGTGTCCAGATACGCGAACCGCCTGACGAACCACTTTGCCACCGGCGTCTCGCACTCGTATTCGACGTAGTTCCTAACTTCCATCATTCTCCCTACCGATGCCCAGAGCGCCGTGCTCGAGCATCTCCTCGGTCATGCCCCAGCTGTTGGGGCCCCTCTCGTATTCGGCGCAGGCCTTCTTCAGGGCGTGCTCGCAGAGCCTGTTGTACATCGCCCTGCAGTCGAGCCCCCAGTCGCCCATGCCTATGTAGCTCCTGCACGTGGCGCAGATGGCGTGCCTCGCGAGGTCAATCTTCGCGAGCGAGCACACCTCGGCGTCTGGGTTGACCACGTGGCGCGTTATCCTGCAGTAATCGCCGCCCGACCACCCGCACTCACGACACAGTCTCATCGTCCACCCCAAGCGCGTCCCTCAGCCCGTCAAGGTCACTCACCGAGACGAACCTGTGGTAGTCGGACAGCGACTGGCATATGCTCGCGACCCTCCTGAGACCCGACATGTTGCTCGGCCCGTCCGTGCACTCCACGACGACCTCGATGATGGCCCTCGTGCAGAGCAGCATGACGGAGGCGAGCTCCTCGTTAGTCATCCGCGGCCTCGATGTCGTCGAAGACCACGGGCACCATCGCCTTGAGCTCTTCGAGCAGGGGCGTCATGAGTGCGCGAATCTCGGGATGCGCCGCCTTCGACGTCCTGAGCTGCAGGACGTGACGCCACTCGCGTAGGTTGCCGGCCGCGTTAATCGTCGTGGCGGTGCACAGAGGCAGAACTGCCCTTGCCTGCTCCGGCTTCGCGCCCGAGCCAAGGAGCGTCTCGTAGCAGCCTGCGGCGAAGTCACAAGCGTGCCTTATGGCAGACTGCTCCGCGTCAGTCATGTCTGGTGGCATGACGAACTCGAAGCCCTTCTTGCCAAAGTTCACGTAGCGCGTGGACTGCTCGGCGAACGAGAGCAGCCTGTGCCTGATGAGCTCGCGGGAAATCCCGATTGACGTCTTGAAGCGGACGGCCATCCAGCCGAACTCGAGCATGGCGTGGTGGCCGTTGTCACGAAGCGACTTTACCAGCATGTCGTCCGCGTCGGTGCGTGCCTCAACCCTCGTGTCGGAGTATGGGCTGTCCCATCCAGGCAGCTTCCTCGGCTGCGACTTGTAGCACGTCCTCGCCACGTCGGCGATGAGTCCCGTCGGTCGGTCTTCGTAGTCAATCCACGTGTCGTCCCACGTCTGGGCGATAATCTCGTGCGATTGCTCGACGAAGCTAATCTCTGCCATTACACACCACTCCTCTTTATGAGCGCCCTCAAGCGCATCCTCGCACGCTCGCTGATTGCGTCGACGGCCAGCGCGGCCATCTCCTCCTCGGTGAGCTCCTTCTTCCTGTCCGTCCAGTAGCTGTACACGTGTAGCCTCTTCAATTCCCCTCCGTTCTTCGCCGCGTTCGACAGCCAGCTCGACGACACGCCCAACGCCTCGCACATGTCGTCTGCGTGTCCCTCCGCGACGTATATCTTCCTAACCTCCCGCATGGCTGTTCCTCATGGAGCGCCTGAGTGCCTTCATGTAGTTGCGGAACTTCTTGTCATCACCGTCAAGCGCACGCATGAACAGCCGATAGGGCCTCGTCGTCACGATTCGCTGCTGCACGACGAGCTTGTCGAAGTGAAGCTTTTCGCGGTCGCTGCCGACCAGCATGTCCACGACCTGCGGCCCGGCCTCGAAGCTGAACTCGTACGTCACGCCGTCGATGTCGAGAGGCAGGTTGTAGGGCAGCTCGTCGTCAAGCTCGCTCGGGACAATCGCGTCCTCGCCGACGTACCCAAGCGGCTCCCACCCATCGTCTGACATCACGTACATCACCCCGCCCATCGCTCGCCACCACATGGCATCTTGTCGACCTTGAAGTCCCTCCTGACCCTCGCTGGCGGCAAGTCGTCTAAGCACACGCCGTACTCGCCCTCGTCGTCGATTCCCGTGTAGTCAGAGAGGTCGAATATCCACCCGCAGTTGCCGCACGTCGCCCAGCAGGGGAGCGTCGGCTCAGGCATCCCGTCCCTTTGCAATCCGTCCATCTATTCCTCCGGCTTCTTCGTGAGGTGCCAGCCGCCGCACAACTCGCAGTGGTAGGCCCTGAGCGTCGGGGCACCGTTCAACTCGCGCATGGCGGCAGCCATGAGCGCCTTGTGCTTCGTCTCGTACCGATACTTCCTTCCGCATGACCAGTGGCCCCCCTCGCCGTACATGTTGGTCACGCGGGCGTCCCTCTCGTCGCGCTCGTCGTCGAGGGCGTGCCTGTCGATGCCCTTCTCGCGCAGCTTCTTTATGTGTCGCCGCCTCCAGTCCCTGAGCTGGCGTTGCGGCGTTCCCTTGTGTTTAGTCATCCAAGTAGCCGTACTCCTCCCTGACCTCGTCGAACGTTGTCGGTTGCCGCTCCCAGCCGTACTTGCCGATGTAGAGCGCGAGCGCAATCGCGCTTATGGCGAGGAGCGCCACCCCGCAAAGGATGACGCCCCTCGTGTTCTCGACCATGGTGAAGTACTCGGCCAGAAGCACGCATGCCACTATGCATGCGAGCAAAGCGAGCCATTGCACTAGATGCTCAACCTGCCCTTCAGCATCTGCGCCCGCAGCATCAGCTTCGTGCGCTCCCTCTTGTTCTCACCGCATGCCACCCAGAGCATGAACTCGTCCCAACACGCCTGGCTCTGGGCGGCTATCGCCTCGTAGAACTGGTGCATCTCGTCGACGCTGTACCTGTCGTAGTCGAGGCCCATCTCCACCATGAGGCGCGAGGCGGTGACGGAGAACAGCTCGTCAGCGTCAATCGTCATGCCTGAGCCCCAGCTCCTCCATCACGCGCTCCTTGGCGCATCGGTTCGGCTCGCCCTCGTCATAGAGCGGACATGTCCTCGCGTCGGCATCGTCGGACGTGCATACGAACATGGCCGCGATGAACCCGCGCAGCGCTTCGTTCTCCGCCTCTAGGTGCTTGATGCCGCCATATCCAAGCTCGGCGGCCTTCCGTCCGTCGCTGCGGCCAATCTCGTAGAAGAACGCGCCCACGGCGGCGAGCACGAGCCCGACGAGGGCCAACAGCAACGGTGTAGCGAAGTCGAACATGCTTCCTCCTAAAGCTCGTACTTCTTGACGTACTCCCTGTCGACCTGCCACCCGAGCATGGTGGGGTCGCACTTGTTCCAGACCTTGCCGTCGAATGCCGACACCCACGCATGCGACATGCCGTCCATCGTGCCGACGACCAGCTTCGCGGGTATGCCCAGCGAGCGGAGCATCGCGCACATCAGGCTCGCCTTGTCAAAGCAGATGCCCTTGCGCTCCGCGTACGTCGCCTCTGGGCTCGGGACGTACCCCCTCGTGCCGTTCAGTCGCTTGGCCTTCTCCGTGTCGTAGGCGAACCTCGTGGCCACGTACCGGTACACCTCGGTGATGGTGTCCCTCGTGCTCCTCCTCGCGAGCCTCTTCGCCTGCTTCACGAGCGCGGCCTTTGACGACCACCTGCAGTACTTGCCGGGGCTCAGGAACTCGTCACTCATCGGGTACCTCGACGCCCAGCTTCGCGCACCTCTCGTCGAACCCTATGTCGCAGAAACGTCCGTGGCTGCACGTCAGGCAATTGTGACGCCTGCAGAAGCGCAGGTCGGCACACAGCTTGCGCAGCTCGCCGTTTTCCTTTGCGAGGGCGCGGTACTTGTCTTCCCAGTCGACGTTCTCCTGCCGCAGGTACTCGATGACCTTCTCCTGCTCGGACGCCTCGCGGATTGCCAGCTCCTGACGAAGCCTGGCGTTCTCGGCCTCCAAGACCTCGCACGGAAGCTGCTTGCCATTCTTTCGGGCGGCGATGTCGCTGTCGAGGATTGCGCACCCAGTCATCAGCCCACCAGCCCAAGCGCGTCTATGCGGTCGCGGAACCACTCGGCCATGTTGTCGAAGCCAGCGCCCCTGCTGTAGTCCAGCATGTCCTCGCACAGCGTCCGCAGCTCGGCATTCTCAGCCTTCAATTGCTTGGCCTCCTCAATCGCGTCCTCCATCAACGCGTACAGCGCGGACCTCGGCACGTTGAGCTTATGGACGTCATGCAGCTCCTTCGCATACTGGTACGCCTCGTTGTAGGTGCCGCACAGACGGTCGAGGCTCTGGTCGCCCGCGACGCGGAACCTCACGCCGCCTTCACATTGGTAGGCATATACGTCACATTCCGACCATCGGCAATAGCTCATGCGTCCTCCTCACCCATCATCTCGTCCCACTCCGCGACGGCGTCTTGGGAATGGTAGTAGTACCACGTGCCCGGTTTCTTCTCGCAATCCCTGTTCCTGCACTCCACATGCCAACATCCATAGAGAAATGGCAGCGGGCGGAACACCATCTCTGGCTCCTTGCCGCAATACTTACATGGCCTCAGCCTCATGACGACACCTCGATTTCCCGCTCGCGCATGCGATGTGACTCTCGCGCTCTGATGACACGCCAATACGTGTCCTCATCCGTGCTGACCTCTTGCCCCATCACTTCCACGTGATAGTCCCCGTAATAGTCACATCTGACCCTGCCAATGACCTCAAGCGGGACGGACACCTCAACTAACACTCGTCCACCTCGATTCCGAGCTCGCGCATGCGGTCGCGCTCGCGCTCGCTCGCCCCGTACAACGCCAGCGGGGTCATGTAGTCTACCTGCTCCCGCAGCTCCTTGTTCTCGCGCCGAAGCAGCAAGACCTCGGCCTTGAGGTCGGTCACGTCGCTCATAGCTCCACCCCCAGCTCGCGCATGCGGTCGGAAACGACTTTCGCTTGGAATGGCTTACAACACTCTTCGCTCATGTCTCTACTCGTGCTTGCGCATGGGGACTCGCCGCCGTGAGTCTTTTCGCACAACTCGCATGGGCTGTACTTCTCGTAAGTATGGTCTGCGACTTCCCACTCGTAACTTTGCGGATAGCAAAGAATGTGCAAGTCCTCACACAGCTCCCGCAGCTCCTTGTTCTCCTGCCGCAGCAGAAGCACCTCGACCTTGAGGTCAGTCACGTCACTCATGACGGCACCTCGATTCCCAGCTCGCGCATACGCTCCCTGCATGACTCATGTACCGACCAATCATCGTCTAGCCACGTAACGGCGGGGTTGTTGCCATGCCGTTCGGTCACGTATGGGGTCGCATCCAAATCATTGATGAGTTGCCACATGTCCCGCACCAGCTCCCGCAGCTTAGCGTTCTCATCCTTGAGGTCGGTGGCAATCTTGGCGAGCTGGTTGGCCGTTAGTCCGAGATACCTTGCGTTTACGTCGCTCATTCGTCCACCTCCACCCCCAGCTCGCGCATGAGGTCATGCGCTCTGTCTAGCTCGCTCGCGTCCATTGCTCCGTAGTCAGCGAGAGGGTAAAGCTCGTCCACCAGCTCGCGCAGCTTGGCGTTCTCGTCCATCGCCGCTTTCAGCTCTTGCGAGTGCCATACGTCCATCTTCTTGAACTCGGCCTTGCCGCGCTCCACCTCCGCTTCCAGCTCCCTTATGCGGTCGATGGTCTTTGTTGCAAGGTCGACGGACGCATCCCTTGCGCTCCTGTACTTTTCGACCTCCGCGCACAGCTCGTCTATGCGGCGCTCAAGGGTCTCGCGCTCAGCGTCGTTCATAGCGTTATCCCCATCTCGATTTGCACGGCCAGCTCCGTGAGGTACGAGCCAGCCCACAATCCCCATATGAAGGCAAAGATAGAATGAAGGCGGGGAAACTCCCCGCCCGCCTGGTAGATGTTCTTTGCCGCCATGATGAGGCTCACTATCACGCATATGGCCTTCTTGTTCACAGGAACCATCCCGTTCTCGCGATTGTGTTTACCAGACCCAGGACGACCATTATGATTCCGGCGACACGCGCACCGTCCTCGCCGTCAAGCCACGTCCTGAACAGCACGTATACCCCGCAAACGAGCAGGGTCACCGAGCTCTCGATTCCTGAGCTCACTCGTCCACCACCGTCAGATAGACGTGCTCACCGCGCTTGATGGCCTTGACGTCGGTGATGCCCTTGCGACGTATCGCGTTGAGCATGGCGTGATAGACCGCGTTCGCCGTTCGCCCGTCCAGCTCGACCTCGGCGTATTCCCAGCCAGAGGCGATGAACGCATAGATGTTGGCGAGGTTATCATGCCTCTGACTGACTGGCTCTTCGCACTTCCTGATACTCATTCGTCTGTCGCCTTTCTGCCGCATCGCGGACAATAGTCCCAGTTCGCGGCCGAGAAGAATAATGCCTTGTCCTCGTAGTACATCTCGTAGTGCCCGCATCCATGGCATCGGAATCCGTACGCGCTGCCCTCGCTGTTGGTCGATGGGAGGGCAACTTGCTCTATGATGCCGTGCCTTGCGGTGTACGCTAGCTTCGCATCGTCGGTCATTCGTCCTCCATCAGCTCTTGCGGCTCTGCGGTGGCGGCGTACTCGACGTCGCCATATTCACGAGACCAAAGGTATCTATGGTTGAACGCTTCTGCTATCGCGTCTTCGGGGCTTCTGGCATCGTCGGTTTCATAGGTGCAGATATTGGTGACCTTGATGGTCACCTTGTACTTGTTCATTTATCCACCTTTCTCCATGGCGGCGCGGTGTGACCTCGTGCCGCGATGACCTGCCAATACGTCTTCTCGTCCGTGTCGACCTCTTGACCGTTCACCTCGATGTGGTAGCTGCCATCAAAGTCGCATCTGGCCCTTCCGATGGCATCGAGCGGGATGGACACCTCGATTAGCACTCGCCCACCTCCACTGGGTCATAGAGGTAGGTTGGTTGCCAAGTGACGTGAAACTTGAACTCATGCTCACAGCTTGGGCACTCGGCGAAGTGGTCCTCATCACGTGCCATCTCCCCGTACGAATCCATGAAGTCCTCTGAGTCCTGGACCTTCAGCGGTGTTCCGCAGTGGGGGCAGTTGAAGTCCGTCTCCAACTTGTCCGTCGCAATCCTCATTTGTCCTCCACCTCAACTTTTATGCCGTACTCTCTGCCACTGGGGGCAGCCTGCCACATGCACTCGTATTGAAGCGCTTCGGCAATCGCCTGCTCTTCGTAGGCCGCATCGTCTGTCTCGTACGTGTAGGTGTTGCTAACCTTGATGGTCACCTTGTATTTGCTCATCCGTCCACCACCTCAAGCTGGTCAATCGCAAACAAGCCATAGCCCCTGAGCAGGTAGCACTCGGTTCCGCAGACGTTGTAAACAGTCCCATCTGTCTCGAATAACTCTCCCTTGTGGTGTACGTACTCGCCAGCGGAAAAAAGCATCGTCACTGTCATTCGTCTACCTCCACGATGCGAGCGCCGCATCGTGGGCAGAACTCGTAGCTGCCGCTGACGTGCTCATACGTGCCACCGCATGAGCTGCACTCCATGACGTGTATCAGCTCCATGCGCTCGGTGTTTGGCTCGTCCTCGCACTTGACCCAGCACTTGATTACGTCCGTCTCGTCGGCCTTGCACGTCCCGCCGCCCAGCGTGGCGGCGATGGCCTGCGCGGGGGTGAGTAGCGCCTGAACGGACAGCTTGCCGTCTGGTATATCGTCGGCACCTTCGATTGCCGTGCATGGCTCTCCGTCTTGGCTAGTCCATTCTGTGCACAACAACATGCCTGTTGGAAGACGTGCACTCATGTCCTCCCACTCCACGCCGCGCTCGTCCAGCATCTCGCGCAGGGTCTCGTTCTCCGTCATTCGTCTACCTCCACGATTCGAGCGCCGCAAAACGGGCAATAGTCCATCTGATAAAGCGTCTCCCAATCAACCTTCGCTGTCTCACCACAAGCGGAGCACTCGAACTCTGCTGGCTCGTCCTCTGGCATGAAGCCACCAAATCGCAGCGCCGACATGGCCATCGAATACTTCTTGCTTATCTTCTCTTCCATCTCGGCGAGCACTACGTTGTGGCCCGTCCCGCGTCCCAAGGTGGCCTCGATAGCCTGTTCGGGGTCAGTAATTCCAGCAATCTTCACCGCCAGCCTTGGCTTGCCATTCGATTGGTACCCATAGGCAACGCACTCTCGCCCATCTGGGCAGTTCCAGAACGTGAGTCCTTGCGCAACCCAATAGTCGATGCCTCGGGCCCTAAGAGCCTTGTGAAGCTCAGGCCGAAGCGTGTACGGGTATCCCTTGCCCAGTCGCTCGTGCTGCTCGTCAGTCGCGGTCATTCGTCCACCACCTTCCTGCCGCATACGCTCTCAAAACGGCACCGATTCCGTCTCGTCTGATTCAGACGCTCCTGCTTCCATCATGGCGTTCAGCTCGTCAGCGATTGCCTGCCAGTCGTAGTCATCCTCAGGGTGGGCAGAGGACCAGTACGGCCCCATACCGTACTCGTCTGTAAGGTCGTGCCAGTTTCTCTCTATGACGTCCTTTACCTCTCTCGCTTGCTTGGCGGTAAACAGTGTGTGGTTGTAGCCCCTGTCGTAGCCCTCGTAGTATCCCATTGCCTTGCCGATGCAGTACGTGGCAATCGCAATGCCTATCGTGCACATGCCGAGAATTACCAACCTGAATGCCTCCACGCTCACTCCGCACCACCCGCCATGCTGCGAACAATCTTGACAAACTCATCCAACTCATCAGCCATACGCGACCAGTCGATATGCGGCGTGACCTCAACGGTGGCATGAGAGATAACGTGCTCCTTGTTCTTGCGCACCCAGCCCAAGTCAGCCATGTCCTTATCGTTTGCGTGGTACAACGCATCGTTCATCACGCTTGCGATGGCTTTCTCATGTGCCGCGTCGATGCGGTCGGCGATGGCGGTCAGCTCGTCGTATACATCCTTGCGCATGGTGTAGCGGTCAAACCACTCCCTCAGCTCGTCGGTTATCTCCATCACGCATCTCCTAACACAATCTCGCCCTCGTGCTCGCTCATCCAGTCGTCGAGGAAGTCCTCGTCGCACGCGAGGACCGGTATCTGATTCCCGTCCACCGTCGTTCGGTACCCGCTTATCGAGACGCAGCTCAGTACGAGGTCATACAGCTTGTCGCGAAGCCTCATGTCGTCGGTCAGCACGGTCACGTCGTCCTCCGAATCGGGCATGAGGAACGAGCCGCCCTCGTCGCACCCGATGACCCACTTGCCGTCGGACTGGAGCATCATGCACGTGACCTCGCGGTCCTTCCCGTTGTGGTCGAGATGCACCACGAGCCCGGGCTCGAGCTCCACGCCGTACTTGTCGACGGGCCAGTAGCGAGACGGCCTCGACGCCGCCTCCACCATGTCCGCTATCTCGAGCAGCCTCTCCTTGCCGACATAGCCAAACTTGCCGGGCTCGAAGGTCTCATCGTTCTCACGTGGCCCATACTGCTGCACCCAGTCTCTAATCATCTCGGCTATCTCGCTCATCGCTCTCCATTCCCATAAAAATTCGCACGTACTTCTCCCAGACCTCATCCCACTCTTTTATGGTCTGCGCGGTCGACGCGTCACCATAGAAGTTGGCGAGGAAGGAGTCGGCCTCCTCCCGCGTCATCAGCCCATCACCTCGAGCACCTTCTGTATCACCATGCCTTCGGGCGACGCCACCCAGCACGCGAGGTCGGAGGCGCATGCGGTGAGAAACGCAAGCGAGATGATTAGGCCGATGACGACGAAGAAGCCGACTATCAGAAGCACACCCACCATCTCCTCGTCATCGGTCTTCCTAATCCCCATGTACAGCGCGACGCAGACCGCAATCGCGATGCCCGATATGACGGCCCACATGACGGTGTGCACGGTGAGCCTCGCCACCTGCATCCTCGCATACGCGGCAAGACCGTCACCCTGCAGCCACGCCCAAAGCTCACCCGTGCTCGTGCCGAGGCCCTTCGCGAGCTCGGCGAGCACCTCTGACAGCTCGTCATTCATTTGGTTCCCTTCGTGTAGCGGCTCATGGTCTTCTCGTTGACCCACATGAGCCGCGCTATGTCCCCGTACGTCATGCCGCCAGACCTCGGCAGCAGCGCAGTCTCCTCCCTCGTTATCCCTGCAGCACCTCCATGACCTTCATCAGCACCATGCCCTCGGGCGACGTCATCCATCCTGCGAGGTCAGAGATGACGCCAACCTCTACTATGGAGAGCACAAACAGCACAATCGTCGGTACCATCTCGGCCATCATCAGGTCGTCCCCGTCGAGGTACGATGTCTTCAGGCAGTGCCTCGCGATGGCGAGTGCGATGATGGCCACGACCGCAATCGCGATTCCGATGCCCCACGCCGTGACTGTCAGCTTCGCAACCTGCACGCTGCCGTACGCCTGCACACCTTCACCCTGCATCCACGCCCAAAGCTCACCCGTGCTCGTGCCGAGGCCCTTCGCGAGCTCGGCGAGTGCGTTGGAGAGTTCCTCGTTCATTCCTTCTCACCTCTCGTGTATCGGCTCACGGTCTTCTCGTTGACGCCCATGAGCCTCGATATGTCCCTGCATGTCATGCCGCCAGCCCTCAGCTCGCGCATCCTCTCGCGCTGCCCCATCGTCACCCGCACGGCGTAGCGACGCGGGAACATGTCGCGATGGTGGTACGTCTGGTAGACGACCCAGCTCTTCGGTACGTTGAGCTGGGTCGCTATTGACTTGACGCTCGCTCCGCTGTTCCAGAGCTCGGCGGCCTTTGCTACTTCAGCGCCTCGCATACGCGACGTCCCGCGTACCTGTCGGCGATTACGGAGCCCAGCGCCTTCTCGGCGACCGAGTACAGGGTCGTGTCCGCCCTGTCGACCGCGCCGCACAGCTCGAGCCCCTCCATCGTCCCGATTGCGTTCCCGAGCGCCCTCGCGATGGTCGTGACCTCCCGCGAGAACTCCTCGTCCGTCAGAGCCCCAGCAGGTCTTCCCAGCTGCACCTGAGCACCCTCTTGAGCTTCCTCGCCGTCCTCACGCTCGGCATCCTGTCGCCGTGGCAATACATGCACACCGACGCCTGCGTCACGTCTATCAGCCTCGCCATCTCCGCCTGTGACAGGCCCCTCCTCCTCATCAGGTTCGTGAGCCTCACCCCCACGTCGTGCGCCTCGTCCGGCATCATCGTCTCCAATCAGGTAGATGAGCTTCTCGAGCATCTCCGCGAACTGATGCTCCGTCAGCGCGTCCGTCGGAATCGGCTTGCTCGTCACGTCGGCGTAGAGCCGTCGACAGAGCATGTCGCTGCTTGCCCAGCTCCCATCGAGCCTGTCGGACAGCTCCACGAGCCTGCGCAGGACCATCATCTTCTCGAGTACCAACGACAGCAGCTCGTCGCCACCCATCGCTACTCCTCGCCGTCGTCTGCGAACTGCAGGTCGAACACGTACGGTGGGTAGTCGGAGTTGTTCAGGTCCTCGACCAGATACGTAGTCCACTCGCTGTTCTTGAAGAAGAACTTCTGGTACAGGCCGTTTCCCCTGTCCACGATGATGTCGAGGTCGCCGTTGCTGTACTGCACCGAGAAGTTGCCCGTGAGCTGCCACATGACCTCGTTGGTGCGGACGTTGAACACCGTGACTCGCCTCGTAATCTCGAAGCGGTCAGCGCTCTCGCTGAGCGCCCGCGACGTCTCGTATGCGTCCGAGCATCCGCATCCAAATGTGACGAGCGAGAGCGCCACCATGAGCGCCGCGATTGCCCTACGCATTAGAGCTCCTCGTTCACGACGATGCCGCCTTGGATGATGACGCGCTTACCGTCGAGGTCGAAGTAGACCTCCTGGTCGTTCTCCGACACGTCGAACACGCCTTCCCACTGGCCGAGAATCTCGCCATCGTAGTCGTAGAGCGTCACCTTGCGGTGAAGCCCGCCGCCGAAGTCCGAGCTCAGCGACTTCATCTCTCGGCTGCACGACGCGCACCCGCCAAGCGACGCGCAGATTGCGGCGGCGCACGCCATGGCGACCATCTTTATGACTGACCTCTTGCTCATTGCTTGCTCCTTCTAGTCATGCGAGCACGAGCACGTGGTGTCAGCGCCCGAGCTCATGTAGAACGGTCCAACCTTGAGGAATGATGGCGGCATCTTGTACGACTTCGCGTTCTCAAAGGTGTCGGCGGCGGGCTTCCCGCCGCCCGTCTCGACATCACCGAGCATCACGACCTTGATTCCGCAGGCGATGGCGACGTCCATCTCGAGCTTCGCGCCGAGGCTCTTCTCCCAGCCAGGGAGCATGACGATGACGTCGTAATGCGGGACGTGCGTGTTGATGAGCCCCTCGGGGAACTCGCGCTCCCTCGTCAGCTCGGCCAGCGTCCTGCGCATGCACTTCTCGTGCGGCTCCTTCGCGTCGCCGCCCTCGAGGTACTCCATTGCTGGGTTGTACACCTGCGCAGCGCCCGACTCCTTCACCTTCTCGTGAGCGAGGGCGAACCCGTCCACGTTCCAGTGGCCGACTCCGCTCATAGGCCCACTCAGGAAGACCCTCTTACCGCTTAGCCTCATTGCCATCCTCCTCGCCGGTGACCCACCGGCCACCCGTACTCATCCTTGCCGACGCCTCCTGGGGCGTCAGGCACCAGTCCGTGACGGCACCGCACGCGTCGCACTCCGCGGAGTACCACACGGTACCGTCAGGCTGTCCAATCTTGCAGTTGACCCTGTATGACAAGTGGCTGCATCCCATCGGCTTGCTCCTTGGGGTCACGATTTCTGTTCTATGTATGTTATGTAGCTGTCGGCGAGCTCCTGCGCGGTCATCGGCTCGCTCGTGGGCCTCCACCTGTGCTCGCCGCTGACGAATATCTCCCTCACTGTGCAGTCGGCGAGGGTGACGTCCTCGTCCGGATTGGTGAGGTGGTGCTCGACCACCACCGCGATTGCTTCCTTGCCAGCGCGGCTGGCGTCCTTGACGAACCTCTCGAGCGCCAGCTTCTGGCCGTACGGGACGTCCTTGTCCCATATCTTGACCTCGAATATCAGCCATGCCTTGTCGTGCCACTCGATGAGCGCGTCAATATCTGTTGGCCAGAGCCGCTCGCCGTACTCTATCCCCTCGAAGCTTATGAGCTGCTTTGCCCTGTGCCTGCTCTTTATCGGAACAAAAGCCACTTGTCATGTACCTGCCAATCCTCAAGTTAACGCTCCTCGTTGAAGCTCCCCACGAGCTCGATGAGCCTCTTCCTGAGCTCGACGCACTTGTCGAAGTCCTTCACGTCAAGCTGCAGCTTGATTTCGTAGGAAGGGCCGGTCGAGAACTCCTCGCACGACTCGTCTCGGTACTCGATGATTTTGATGATGTCCACGTACACGTTCTTCCTGCTCATCTTTCTCTCCCTGTCTCTTGCGACCCAGTCGTCCAACAGACCGCTAATGTCCTCTCCTTCGACAATCAACCCAGCAACTCCTCCCACGTGCAGCCAGTCAGCCGCTTGACCTTCCTCAGCCACGAGATGCCTGACGGCTCGCTCCGACCGCTGAGATAGGAGCGGAACGTCGACTCGTTCTTGTCCACCATCAAGGCGAAGTCGGGAATCGACATCCCACTGTCCCGTACCAATGTCCTCAAGTGCTTCGCGAACGTCCCGTCAGTCATCACTCGTCCTTACTCGTCGTCCTTCGCGGCCATGAGTAGGCACATCACGCACATGCCAGCCCATGTGCCGAAGAGGAACGCGACTACATGCGAGACCATCTCGGGCCCCCTTCCCCGATGAAGCGCACGTTGTGCTTGACGCGTGCCTTCTCGACCCAGAAGCCCTCCGTCCCCTCGAGGTTGCGGAACCTCACCGCGCCCTTCCAAGAGACGGCCACGATGTACCCGGGCTGCCAGTCGTAGCACTCGAACTTGCGTGCCCTGCACGACCGCCCGAGCATCCATGCGTACTCTCCCGCCCCGTGGTCGCTCCTCAGCACGGTCATGACCAGCCAGACGAGGGCACCGCCGACGACGATGCCCGCTATGAACGAGCCCTCAGCCAAGCTCATCCCTCACCTTCCTTCCCCGCTCGCCACCGAGCGACGTGTCCCTTATCACGTATGCGTTCTCGAGCCTGTGCATGCACCACGGGGGAGTGCTCGCCGCCGTCTCGCCCGAGTGGTAGAAGCAGAAGTAATTGCCGCTGGGCGCAGGCCCGAGCACCATACCGAGCTCGAGCCTGTCGCCGTTCTGGTAGACGAAGTACTCGCCGACCTCGAACCCCTCTACCCCCTCCAAGGCTTCACGTCCATGACCTCGTAGCGCTTGTCGATACCCGCGAACTCCAGCGCGGAGTTGAGCGTGTCGACCGTCTTGGTCGCCGTCTCCATGTCGGAGAACAGCGCGTGCGGCCCCTTGTCGGCCATCCACGTGACGTACATCTCCTCGGGGAGCCCGTCAGCACGCTTCGTCGCGAGGTCGAGCGCCCTGTCCGCGAGGCGGTTCCATGCGTCACGCGAGATGTGCACGTCGGCGTCGGAGCGGAGCTCGGACAGCGCGTAGAGCGGGATGTCGGACTCGCACACTTCGTTCACGAAGTCGGTCATGTCGGCGTCCACGGGCGCGTCGCTCCTGACCTCGTCGACCGGCACTGGCAGCGTGAGCCCCGCGATGTAGGCGAGCAGGCATTCCCAAGCTACCGTGTCCATGCAGACCTTCTCAGCCCCGCCGAGGTCGGCACGCAGCATCTCGGCGACGTCAGACGGCGTCATGCCACTGCGAATCGGCAGCCTGTGCGACACGTCCTTGTACTCGGGCGTGGCGACGAGCTCCTCGTGCGCCTGCTCGACAGCGGCCACCTTCGCGTCCTCCGCCCTCAGGCCTTCGCACCACCTCTCCCACTGGGCCTGCGCCGTCTTGCTGCCCGTGGCGCGGAAGACCTTCTTGGCCATCTTCCCGTTCGTTCTCCTGCAGGTGCCCTCATAGACGTCCATCGACGTGTTGACGAGGCGACCGTTCTCCTTGTCCCCTGCGACTACCTTCTCTGCCATCCTCTGCTCACGCTCCATCTCATGCTTCTCTGCGAGCTCGTACTTGCGCTTAATCTTGCTGATGGTCGCCACGGACAGACCAAGGTCAGAGGCCACCGTCTTCTGGCTCAACCCCTGCGCAAGGGCGTCGAGCACGTCCATCTCAATCTCAACCGTCGTCGGATGTCCTTTAGGCATGTTCCTCATTGCCTCCCTAATCTGTTGCCTTTCCGTCATTCAGCTGGTCTCACCTGCCTATATGCTCTGTGGGCCAACAGGAAGCCCGTCACGGCAAACAGATGTCCGTGACGGGCACTTAGTCGAACTTTTGTTTTGGTGGGCAAATTCATGCCCCGTGGCTCGTTAGACGGTGCCTGAAGAGCCGAAGCCAGTGTCCCCGCGCTCGGTGTCCGAAAGCTCGTCCACAGCCACGCACTCGCATGTGGCGTGTGGCAGGATGATGAGCTGCGCCACGCGCTCGCCACGCTCGACAGTCACGAAGCCGTTGAAGTTGGGCAGGCACTGACCGTTCGCGAAGATGTGCGACGGCGCGATGTTGTGCAGCGGCAGGAGAATCTCGCCGCGATAGCCAGAGTCGATGGTCGACGGCGTGTTGGCGAGCGTGATGCCGCGCTTCGACGCCATGCCGCTGCGTGGGACGATAGCGCCGTAGTACCCCTCTGGAATCTCGGCAGCCACGCCGGTATGCACCAGCACCGTGCCGCCAGGCGCTATCTCGACCGTGTCCCTCGTGGTCAGGTCCATACCCGCATCGCCAGGCTTGGCGTGGAAGGGGAGCGGTGCCCCGTCCGTGAGCCTTACGTTAAGCCTCATTCCCTACCTCCTTGAGGTCGACGTCCGTATATCCCTGCGCAGCGAGGGCGATGCCGTACCTGACGGCGCGGAGCCAGTCGCTCGAGCTGAACAGGTCGCGTCCGATGATTGCGTCCTCGGGACACTCGGCAAGGTTCGTCGCGTAGAAAAGCTCCTTGCCGTCGTCTGGGTCGGTGACGCGCTCGAACTCGTAGTAGTAGTCGTAGCCCTCTGGTGCCTCGTACAGGAGCTCCTTGACCTTAGGCATCCTCCACCTCCAGTGCGTCAGCGGTCATGCTGAGGCCCTTGGCGATGGCACGCAGCTCGCTCGCCATGTTCGACATGTCATGCGGGTCACGCTCGTAGACCTTGTCGACGAGCTTGCGGACCTGCTTCTCGTAGCGGTCGAAGTTGCGGTTGCGCAGCGCCTTGCGCAGGCAGCAGAACGCGATGCCCGCGACCCAGTCGTACGAGTCGCCGTCGTGGACCTTGGTGACGACCTTCGTGCCGTCGTCGAAGAGCACGATTGTCGCTGGGTCGTTGCAGATGACCTTCTTCGGCTTGGGCCTGAAGTGCTCCGCGAGCCTGTTGAGCCAGCCGCAGGACCTCACGCGGAACGTCACGTCCGTGGTGATGTAATCATGTGGGCTGTAGCCGCTGTCGACCTTGATTTCGCTCACCTCGGAAGGCCTGCCGAACATCTCGGTGACGAACTCGCTCGCGGCGTCCAGATACTTCTTGCATTCGATGTTGGAGTACACCCTTGACCTCTTCTCCTCGTTGTCGAGACGCTGTGCGGCAATCTCGTCCCACGTCATGTCATTCCAAAGCGACGCCTCGAGGAGCGCACGCTCCGCGAACCGCCTAATCGAGCTCTTTTCTTCGAGCGCCTGTAGCGCCCAGTACGACACGGGCACCCCGAACAGCTCGTCACGCATCCGCGGCCTCCTTGCAGCGCGTCAGGTACGGCACGCCTCCGAGCACCCTGAGCCTCAGCTTCCTCGGGTACTTGACGCTGATACACATCCGTATCTGGCTTATGTGCCTGTTCTCGAGCTCGATGTCGTCAATCCTCGAGCAGTCCGAGCCGGAGTCTAGGAACTCCTGTATCATCGGCTGCCAGTCGAGGTATTTAGGCCCCGCCTTCTTGAGCGGGGTGTCGCATGGTGTCAGCTTCATGCGCCCCTCCTTAATGAGAGGGGAGACCCGAAGGCCTCCCCAACTGTGTTGCTGTGTTTTCTTGACTACCTGTTAAAATGGAATATCATCGCTTTCGTACAGGTCGGGCTGCTGCGCAGGCATCGGGGCCTGGTTCGGGTAGAACGTCTGCTGCTGGTACGCAGGGGCCTGCGGCATCTGCGCCGTCGGTGCCGCGTACTGCTGGGTGGGGGCGGCGTACTGCTGCGGTGCCTGCTGGTACGTAGGTGCCTGCTGGTACGTGGGAGCCTGCTGATGCGTTGGGGCTTGCTGGTACGCAGGGGCCTGCTGGTTGTTGCGAGGCGAGAGGAACTCGACCTCCTCGACGATGACCTCCAGCTTGCTTCGCTTGCTGCCGTCTTTCTCCCATGAGCTATAGCGGAGCTTGCCGTCGATTGCGACCTTCGTGCCCTTGGACAGGAAGCGGCTGAGCGGCTCTGCGCGTGAGCCAAAAACGGTGCAGTCGACGTAGTTGGGAACCTCCTCCCACTCGCCAGTCTGCGGGTTCTTGCGCCTGTCGTTGACGGCGACCCCGAACATCAGGACGTTGGTGCCGCCAGCCGTCATCTTGAGCTCAGGGTCCCTCGTCAGGTTCCCGCTGATGCTTACGCGATTCAAGCTCATATCTATATCCTCCTACTCTGCGCGAATCCATCGCGCAACGTTTGCCTGCCCTATTGCCTGCTGCCGTAGATTCGCATGTCGGGACCGTCCGTCACGAGCTCGACGAAGTACCCCTTGAGCCTCGAGCCGATGCTCGTCGCGTCATCCTCGTCGAACTCGGAGAGGAGCGCGGAGCGCATCAGCTGCGACGTGATAATGGTCGGTAGCATGTTCGCGCATCGGTCGTTGAGCACACGCCAGAAGCGCGACGCGTTCTTGTCGTCGACCACCTCCTTGCCGAGGTCGTCTATGACCAGCAGCGGGCACGTCGTGAACGTCTGCATCATCTGCTCGTGCGTGACCCCGGTGCCGTACGTGGACGCCAGAAGCGACATCATCTGCGGAGCCGTGACGAACCTCGGGTCACCGTATGGGTTGCCCTTCATCCACCCCTTCAGCGCGGAGCATGCGTGCGTCGTCTTCCCCGTGCCGACTGGCCCGTGGATGTACAGGCCGTAGCCCTTGGCGAACTGCTCGTTGTATCGCTCGTCGGTTATGACGCCGAGGAACATCCGAGGCACGCCAGCCTTGGCCATCCGCGCCACCACGCGCTGGTAGCCCATCTCGACGATGCGCTCCTCCTCGTCGGGAAGGAGCTTCCCGTTCTTCCCGCTGGTCTCGCACATGTGGAGGTACTTCTCCTCCTTCGTGCGCACCACCACGCCGTCGACGACGGTGTCGGTGAGAAGCCCGAGCGAGACCATCTCGTAGAAGTCGACCGAGTTGGCGGCCCACAGCTCCTCGTTGGTCGGGGCGTCGTCGTAGACGCCCTTCGCCGGGTTGAACCCCGGGTGTCTGTGGAGCAGGTCGGCTATCGTCTCCAATTCGTCCCCCTAGTCATAGATGGAGTAGTCCACGCGCCGAGCCTGTCGGCTCGTCCTCGCAGCGTTCAGGTAGCCCTCGAACTTGGGGCCGAACAGCGTTTCTGGGCGAAGGTACTCGCGCATCTTGCGGTCCCTTGACCACAGCGCGTTCCTGTTGTCGATGACGAGCTTCATGTCGTCGACTGTGAAGCCCTCCCTCAGCCTCGCGATGACCTTCTCTCGGGTCTTCTTCGCCGACTGTCGGTAGCTCGTCCCGCACACGTCGTTGAGATACGAGACGACCTCGCCGATTTCGGTCGCGAAGTCGTCTACCGGACTATCTCTAGTACTTTCTCCTTCAGTACTTTCTATATTCAGTAATTTATTGTTTGTGCTTTCCCCAGTTGGGTTTTCCCCAGTTTGGAAAACCAAATCGTGGATTTTGTCCTCATCAGCTGGGCTCTGGAACACGTGCCAGACACATCCCGCGACCTTTCCGTTCTCGCGAACGCGCTCACGGTAGAGGTAGCCCGCATCCTCGAGCTCCTTGATTCCGCTGCGCGTCGCCGTCTGACCGTCAGGGAACATGGTGTAGAGGGCCCTCTCGGAGAACTCCCACTTGTCGGGCCTCCCAAGCATGTACGCCAGGAGGCCCTTCGCCTTCCACGAGAGCTCCGTGCTCTCGAGTATGTCGTTGCCGACTATCGTGTACCTGTCGGCATGCACCCTGTAGATGGGCATCCGCTACTCCATCCTGTTGACCCAGCCCATGGCGGCGTCAATCTGCGCCCTCGGTCCCGTCTCGCTCGGCTCGAAGCCAAGGTCCTGCGTCATGGCCACCCACGTCGTGCCCGGGTCGTACGACCTCTGGTCGCACTTCGCGTAGAAGGCGTTGAGCATGTTCTGCCACGGGTCGGCCACCTGCTGCTGCGGTTGGCGCTGCTGCCCCGTCTGCTGGCGGGGCTGCTGGACGGTCGCGTTCGCGTCATCGTCCTCCTCGCCGACCACGCCGAAAGCTGCGCAGAGTGACTGGCGTTTGGAGTAGGTGAGCGCGGAGCCGACCTTCTGGGAGTCGCTTCCGGGTATGTGCTCGACACGTCCCAGCGTCACGGTCTCGGAGCCGTCGGTCACCTTGGTGACCATCCACGAGCGGCCCTCGCTCACCTCGACCTCGTTCCACATGAAGAGGCCAGCCTCGTTAAGTGGGCCCCTAACGCATGCGATGATGCTGGACAACGTCGCGTACTTCGTGTTGAAGCGCGGGTTCACCTTGTCCAGCTTCGGGTTGCCCATCTTCGACTGGGCATTGATGAGTCTCGCCCAGATTCCGTCGGACATTACGCGTCACCTTCCTCAAGCTCGCTCCCGCTGCCTGGCAGCAGCCTGTCCATCGACGCGCCAAGCACCTCGGCGACCCTCTTCTTCGTGTCGTCGCTCGGCTTGACGTTGAAGAATCGGAACGTCTTCGGCGTGTCGGGCTCATGTGTCTCGACCGTCCCACACCCGTCCATCACGGCACCGGACTCGTAGAACCAGTCCTCGGCGAACTGCGCCTTGTGCTCGGGCCACCACGTCGTCTTGAACCACTCCATGGCGTCTTCGTCCTTGTCGGCCATGAGCAGTGACTCGTCGTCGACCACGAACTCGACCCTCGTCGCGCCCTGCGTGGCTTGGAAGAAGCTCGCGTAAATCGAGCCGAGCTCCGACTCGTCGCCACGCGGCATCTTCGTTCGCTCGAGCTCGGCGTCCGTGTATGCCTTGCGCTCCTTGTCGAACATGTCCTTGAAGTGGTCGCTCATCGCCTTGAGCACGATGAGCCTGTCGACCATCTCCTGATGTTCCATATCGTCCCCCTATGCTACTCACATGCAGAGCTCGGCGACCTCGCCGACCGTCATCTGCACCCATCCGTCGACCGACTCGCGCTCGTTGCCGCCGAGCAGCCTGAGCGTCCTGACGGTCATCCAACACCAGTTGTCCCTGAACGACTCGGGCACGACGCCCTTCGTCGCCCTGTCCGAGCATCCTGGCTTGTGTATCACGAGGAGGGCGAAGTCCGCGCACGCCTTCGTGCGCTCCTTCTCCGTTTCCCCGAACCACTTGGAGAGCTGACCGGCCGTCGGCCTTCGGTTCTCCTTCTTCTTCTGCCTGAACTTGTAGTTCTTGCACTCGACCGTGCCCTCGAGGCCACGGACCGCTATGCCTCCGACGTCACCCTCGTCGTCCTTGCCATGGAGCGTCAGCCTGTGGCACGGGCCGACGTTCTGCGACCACCAGGTCTCGAACGCGACCTCAAGCCTCGACCCCTTGGCCTTGCTCGGGTTTGCCATACGTCTCCCTGTACCTCCTCACGGCCGACGTGACCGCGTTCCTGGTCACGCCGTACGCCCTCGCTATGTCGTCGGAGTCGCAGCCATGGTCGAGGGCCCGCATCCATATCGCCGTGCGGTAGTAGCGCTCGCCGGGGTCAGCCCTCGGCAGCCCGTAGCGGTCAATCACCGTCCATCACCGACCTTGCCTTGGTGACGTTGACCCCGTCGGCCTCCAGCGGCCTCGTGAGGTACGCCGAGTACACCTTCGCACGCTCCTTGCTCGTCGCCTTGACGAGAGCGCCGACCTTCGTGTCCATCTCGCAGAGCGGGATGCCGCCCAGTAGCGAGAGCTGTCCATCCTGCATTACAATCCCCCTTGTGCCCTGTCGTCAGGGCGTCTCGAAACGGCCCTCTCTCGTGACTTCCTGCCAAAGTCCTCACGAGAGGGGCCTGTTTTTTCTCTTCTCATCAGTCCCGACCAACTATGTCCGTACGCCACCTACCGACGCCCTCGAGCGCCAGCTATGCGCGTCCCTTGGTCAACGTCATCCGTCTCTTCTGTCGGGACCTTCACGCTATTCTTCGCGGCGGGTCGCCCCGCCTGCCTATACGGCTGCCCTCGGCCACTTCGGTGCCACCTCATGGCGGGCGTTTGTCAAGGAACCTCTATCGGAAATGCCTTTCGGCGGTGAAATGCTTGGTGCGCACGGCAGGATTTGAACCTGCGACCCTCGGTTTAGGAAACCGACGCTCTGTCCTGCTGAGCTACGTGCGCTTGGTGGGGGCCCTGGGAGTTGAACCCAGCTGCAAGTCTCCTCGCACTCTCCGGTTATGAGCCGGGGCCCGTATCCGCTGGGGCAGACCCCCGTCTACGCACCCTTCGGGTGCCTGTTAACCTCGGGGAGCGACTCGTACAGCTCCCTCGGGTCGACTCCGAGCGTGTCGGCCAACGTGAACAGCTCGTACGCCGTGAACTGTGTCCTGCCGCTCTTCTTGTTCCAGAAGGACACGCGGGATATGCCAAGCAGGTCGGCGAAGTACTGGTCGTTCACGCGATACACGGCCTTGTGCACTCGTATTTCGGTTTCAAAATCAATCACTGACTGCTCTCCTTCGTCACATGAATGATTTTCAGGCAAAACGAAAAAAGGCTGTCGTCCTAAGACAACAGCCTGTTTTGACCTAAAAACTAGGTGTTAAATTGGTTGAATAAGTGTGGTAAAATCGCAGGTAGAGGCAGGTACCGTTCACCGATTAATAATTTAACTACTTGTCTCTTGATGTCAGAGGTGTGAAAGAGAGTTTTGAGAGGGGGGAGCCGACCTGCATCAAGGATTGAACCATTGGATTGCAGGTTAACTCAGTGGAAAGACGTGAGGGAATAGTCTGCTATAGTAACTACTCGCTGACGCACTCGGCTGGGTAGCTCAGTTGGTAGAGCAGGGGACTGAAAATCCCTGTGTCGGGGGTTCGACTCCCTCCCCAGCCACCATTTGCGTCCTTACGTCACCATGATGTGACCTCCTTTCCGATAGTAAAATCGTTGATGTTCGTCGGCGAACAACGTGCAGTTCGACGAATACTGCCAAGAGTGGTGCGAGAACCTCAAGTCGATGGGCTCCGTGGAGCCGTCGACGGTCGACGACTACCGAAAGTCGCTCGTCGCGTGGCAAGACCTTGCCAAAATCGAGCTCGAGGACGTGTCGAGACGCCAAATCGAGGCCTCGATGCGCAAGATGCTGGCCGAAGGGCGCATCCCGAGCACCGTTCGCAAGCGTCTGGTCACCATCAGGCACCTCTTTGACGACGCCGTGGCCTACGGTGACGTCCAAAGCAACCCTTGCGACGGAATCAGGAGCCCGAAGCAGCGGAAGTCGTGCAAAAACTACCTCCCAGTCGAGGAAAGGGAGCGTCTGAAGGCCAGAATCGCGTCCTCGAACCTCCAAATCACCGTCGCGGCGGCAATCGCGCTCTATTCTGGGCTCCGAGAGGCCGAAATCTGCGCCCTGAGGGCCTCGGACGTCAATCTGGAGGCCAAAATCGGTTGGGTAAGGCGCTCGATAGGCCGCGACAACGGAAAAACGTACCTGAAGGACGTCAAAAACGGCCATTTTCGCGACTTTCCCATCCCAGAGCCGCTCGCGATGGCTCTTGGTCGTTGGATTGACGCAAATTCGGTGCGCGGGAACGCGTTCTTGCTCACTGGTACCGAAAAATGGGCCGACCCAGCCATCCTGGGCAAGAAATGGTCGTCGTTGTGCGAGCTGGAGGGCTTCGAGGGCGTCTTGGGCAAGGCCCCGACGTTCCACGACCTCCGTCACACCTACGCGACCGTCGCGATAGCCTCTGGGGTCGACGTGAAGACCGTTTCGAGCGTCCTCGGGCACTCGTCGGCGGCCATGACGCTCGACGTGTACGCCGTCGCCGACCCAGTTGCCAAGAGGATGTCCGCGGAGGTCATGGCGAGCTCGATTTAGCCGTTCATAGAAAATCGAACAAACTGGAACGTGCGTGCTAGAATGTCCCGTGGGCGGCCGAACACGCATCGTACGCGATTGCACGCCAAAGTCATAGGGTCGCCCAAATCCCTTCGATTGGAGACGCATGGCGAACTCAGCCTCGAAATCTGGTGGCGGCACGCCGTTCCTGACGCTCCTCACCGTGCTCTTCATAGGCCTGAAGCTCACTGGTTACATCGACTGGTCGTGGTGGTGGGTGCTGGCACCCCTGTGGGGCCAGTTTGCGCTCGTGCTCGTCATACTCATCATCGGCGTGCTGTTCAATCTGTGAGGTGACGCATTGAGGGCCCGTGACGTCTTCAACGAGGCACGCGAAGCGCGTATCCGCATAGACGAGCTGCAGGAGCGCTCGCTCATGATGCACGAGCGCATCGGCATACAGGCGAGGGCCATGCAGCCCGTCGCATCCTCTACCTCCGACCCGATGAGGAAGGTCGACGACCTCATTGACTGGGAAGTCGACGAGTACGACGCAATCATGACCGCATCAAGGGCGGCGCTCGACGAGGCCGACGTCCTCGTCAGAGGGATGAGGGCCATGGGCTACCCAGACGCGGCCACGGCACTCAGGATGTACTACATGGACGCCATGGAGCTCAGCGACGTGTCGCAGCGCGTCGGCCACAGCAAGGAGCTTGTGCAAATGATGCTCGACGCCGCCCTGTCGTTCATAGACGAAGTGGGAATCGCGAAGGTCAAGGAGGCAGGCCGATGACGAAGCTGCAGGAACACCTCGACAAGCGCGGCATGTCCAGGTCGGCGCTGTCACGCCTCACCGGCATACAGCTGAAGACCATATCGGCGCTCTGCGAGGGTCGCAGGGGAGGCCGCATGGACACGTGGCGGCTCATGGCCCAGAAGCTCAGGTGCAACCTTTCGGACATTCTGGAGTAGAAGATGAACGTTCTGGTTTACGCAAGCGACATGGGGTCGCAGGACCCGAGGCTCGCCGACATGCAGGTCGGCGAGGAGTACATCCGTCGTTACAGCAAGTACGGCGGCCTGTACCTCAGGGGAGGCTACGAGTACGCCACCCTGCAGAGGGTATCTGACGGGCGCGTCTTCAGGGTGCGTGCCGAGAAGCTCAACGACCACTTCGAGCTGAAGCGGGAAGAGAACGAAAGTTCGTTGTGATACAATCGTTTCCACACAGGGGGTTAGCACAAGGGTAGTGCGACGGTCTCCAAAACCGCTGATGATGGTTCAAGTCCTTCACCTCCTGCCTATCGCGGATTGGTAGCAGTGGTAGCTCGCCGGCCCCATAAGCCGGAGGTCACGGGTTCGAGTCCCGTATCCGCCACCAGACCACCTCGGCGGCACGCGCTCACTCCTTCCGGCGCGTGCCGCGTTTTTGTACACACTGGCGTGTACAATCTTGCCCAAGGATGCCCCTCCCGCCGTTGCCGCGGCAGTCGCCCAGTTCGTCTAGCCAGCGAGCGTGGCTCTTCTTTTATGTCCTCTGACCTGCGCTTTCACACGTCGTACATATTTGAGAAGTTTCAATAATGATGTTTGCCATCCTGTGTACATTTAGGATGGCAAGGGCAAGGGGAGAGCCGCAGGCGCGAGCTACTTCGCTAAATGGTTTAGCAATTACGCTGAAAACGTAATCTTGCGGTTCAAGTCCGTTATTTTACCGCTCACGTCGACCATAGCCTCCCCAACCCCCAAGCCAGCTGAAACGCAGGGAGATGGGGAGAGCCGCAGACGCGTCTTACTTCGCATTCGGGGCGAGAGGTCTCAGGTTCAAATCCTGAAGGAGCCGACATACGGCTTTTTAGCTCAGCGGGAGAGCGCTTAAACGTAGACACGTCGACCATCGCCTCCCCGTCCCCTTACGTAGATGCACCGCCCGATGCCGAGCCGCAGCCGCGTCTTACTTCGCCCAGTTGGTAGGGCACCCGACTAGTAATCAGGCTGTCGTTGGTTCGATTCCAACAGTTTCCAGACACGGCGACCATTGCCGGTGTCGGGCGGTGCTCCAAGAGGACGGGGGAGACATGGCAAGCCACAACAAGCCCGCGGCTGACAGCCGCAAGACCACGAACATCAGTGGCCACGCCGCCTACAGGCTTGACGACAAGGTCAAGCTTGCGACGATGGCGCTCACCACCATGCTCGGCGAGCCCAAGTACTATGGCGACAACACCGACGAGCTCGTCAAGCTCGCCGAGCAGGTGGCTGGGCAGGACGGCGAGTTCGTAGCCAAGCTGGCGGTCTGGGCTCGTTGCGAAGGTAACATGCGCTCCGTCTCCCATGCGCTCCTCGCTGTCGTCTCCCACGCCAACCACGGCACCGAGTACGTCCGCAAGGCCGTGCGCAGGGTGGCGTCGCAGCGTGGCGACGACGGCGTCGAGACGCTCGCCACCTGCAAGGCGCTCTACGGCAAGCCGTTCCCGCACGCCGTCATCCGTGGCGTCGGTGACGTCCTCGGCAACATGTCGCCGAACGCCGTCGGCAAGTACCGCCTCAACGAGAAGGCGTTCAAGCTGCGCGACGCGCTCCGCGTCACCCACCCCGTGCCGAAGAACGGCCGCCTCTCCGACGCCTTCAAGGAGCTCGTCGATGGCGACCTCAAGGCCACCGAGGGGTGGAAGACCGCGATTCAGGGCGGCCACAACGACGCGGAGACGTGGGACGCGCTCATGGCGAAGGGCGAGCTCGGCTACATGGCCACGCTCCGCAACCTCGTCAACATCGTCAAGACGGGTGCCGACGTGGACAGGGCGCTGAGCCTCATCGCGGACCCCGACGAGGTCAGGCGCTCCCGCCAGCTACCGTTCCGCTTCTGGAACGCCTATAAGTCCCTCAAGGCGAACGGCCTCATGTCAACCAAGGTGGCACGCGCCATCGACTCCGCCCTCCTCGCATCGTGCGACAACGTCGAGAGGCTCCCTGGCAGGACCGCCGTGCTCATCGACTGCTCCGGCTCCATGAGCCAGACGCTGAGCATAAAGGCGAGCGAGTCGTGCTTCGAGGTCGCCGCGCTGCTCGGTGCCATGTTCACGCACATCTCCGACGACGCATGGGTTGCCGTCTTCAGCAACGGCGCTGAGAAGGTCGACCTCATGGGCACCAGCGTGCTCTCCGACGTGTCCGCCGTGCCGTTCCGTGGCGGCGGGACGGATATGAGGGCTGGCTTCGAGCTGCTGTGCCGCTCTGGCTTCGACGCCGACCGCGTCGTCGTCCTCTCCGACAACGAGGTCAACGGCAGGTGGTGGGGCAACGGCAAGGAGGCCGTGCAGGCGGGCCTCGACATGTACCGCAAGGTCGTCGGGCACGACGTGTGGTGCCACGCCATCGACCTCGTGGGTTACGGAACCGCCCAGTTCATCGGCCCGAAGGTCAACATCATGGCCGGATGGTCGGACAAGGTCCTTGGCTTCGTCTCCAAGGTCGAGAACGGCTCCTCCTTCGTCAAGGAAATCGAGGCGATAGCCCTCTAGCTACCCACGGTGCCCGCCTCACCGTCCCCCGGGACGGGCACCTCGGTATATCCTCTCTCAAGTGGCCAGCGCCCCCTGGACAGGCGCTGGCCACGCTCCTATGTCGTGATGATGCGGATGAACAGCTCGTTCACGTCGTCCCAAGCGGGGGGCTCTGGGCACTCGAGCTTACGCGCCATCGACTCGCATTCGGCGATGTTCGACTTGACCCACTCGTCGAGCATCGGGATTCGCTCGTGGATGTCCGTCTCCATCCCGTCGCGCTTCCTCTCCAATAGGTCGTCGATGGCCTCGCAGATTGCTTGGTTGTCGACATCTTGGAAGTACTCGTCAAGAAGCTCGTCAAGCGTGAGATACGGCATCTCCAGGTTGTCTATGACGTGTCGTGCGGACAGCAGCGCCCTCACGACATAGAGGTACTTCTTCGTCTTGGGCGGCTCGTCCCTCGTGACGCCGTTGGCGATGCGAAGAAACTCGTTCGCGTTCTCCTTGGCCATCCCGATGTAGTGGAAGGCAAGTGAGCGTGCCTTGAAGCACGTTTCCGCGAGCTCCTCTATGGCGTGAAGCTTGAACGGGTCGCTGACGACGTAGCGTGGGCAGTCGAGCCACTCCAACGCGGACGGGTTCGACCTGTGGAGCAGGCTTAGGTACTTGCTCACGTCCCATCCGACTATGTCAAGCATCGTGTCTGGGTGCCAATCGATGGTGTCCTTGCGCTTGTCGAGCCTCAAATAGTCGTAGATTGGCCTCTTGTAGACGAACCTGACGTCGTAGTCGGAGTTCTCCGAGGCCATTCCCCACGAGCGTGAGCCAGACTCGACCGCGAAGAGCACTTTCACGTTGTTTTCCGACTCAATCTTCCTAATTTCCTCGTGAATCATCGCCATTTCGTTGTCCGATGGCGTAAAAACGTCATTTGGCATGCTTTCTTCCTCCAGAACGTGCCCTTGCGGGCAAAAAATGACTGAAAATCACGTTTTCTAGCCCAAAATGCGTTCTTATTTATGCTTTTAGGCACAAACCATAACTTGGTGGGCAAAAAACGGCCCCAAAGTCGTACTTTTTCTCGCTTAGTACCACTTTGGGGCCAAAAAACAGCTTCCGAGCGTGACTTCTACTTCGGGACGGTCCAACAGAGCCCGTCCTTGTCCTTGACCCACCTCTTTCGGGCGTAGACGTGATACTTCTTGACCGCGTCCTTCACCGGCATCATCCTGCGGGTGTCAGGCGACTCCTCGACGAAGTCCTCGGCGCTCCACAGCCCGCCGAAGCGGTATAGGCGCTGCCTGCCGTCAGGAAAGGTCATCTCAACGTACTTCATGGCTAGACCAGCCTGAATCGCTCGACGATTGGCTCGGTGATGGCTACGATTGAGCTTCCCTCGACCGACACGGTCACGTTGCCGTGGCCAGCCCTGAGCAGGGCCATCAGGCACTCGCTCGCCGCCCTGCGGATGACGATTGGCTCGACCTTGCTCGGTTCCGCCCCGATGTGGCTCGCGAACTCGTCGATTGCGGCCGCCAGGATGAACGTGGCGACCAGCTCGCCGTCCTCGTCGGGCTCACTACCCTCGACGACCGCGCATGACTTCTCGCCGAAGTCCTTCGCCCACTTGTCAATCTCCTCGAACTGGTAGAACTCGTCCAATACTACCTCCTTCGCTGCGGTGGCCAATCGCCACCATGTTACCCGCCTTGGCGCACATCGTCAGTAGCTTTCGGGGCCGAAGTCCCTACCAAGGCGCACGACGTCACGCGCTCTCGAGCGTGCCTTGTCCTCGTCCATTCCCTCTCGGACGAACCTCTGCTGAATCGCGTTGACAAGCGTCTCCTCGGCGACCTTGCAAAAAGGTCTCGTGACAGGCTTGCCGACGAACCTCCATGCAAGGACGGCCGCGTAGAACCCGACGACCGCAAGGCCTGCGTAGATTATCGTGAAGTCCCAAAGTCCCATCAGAGCCTCACCCATCCTTCCTCCATGACGATTCGCAGGGCGACGTCGTTGATGTCGCCGTCGCTCATCGGTATGTCTCTGTCTGGTCCCGAGCTGATGGACACGGACTCGCCGGTGCCGACGTTCATCCACCTGAAGCCGTCCCGTATGTCCCTCGCCACATGTATCGACCTGAAGTACTCGAGAACCGTCTCGCACATCGGCTACTCCCTACGCTCGAAGCGGAGCATCTCGGTCTCGAGCTCGTCATCCGTGAGCGAGCGGAGCATCTCGAACGTCCAGACGCGCCCGTCCCTCCTGAAGGATGCCTCGAGCGTCAGCGTGTCGTAGTTGACGTTCCATACGCAGGGGACGAAGCTCGTCGAGCTTGTCAGCGACAAGATGTAGGAGTCCGTCCACAGCGTCACGTTGCCATGCTCCGCCGCCACGACGTCCAGGATGTTGAATCCCGTCTCGGTGCTCGCCGCCTCGTATCTCGTCACGAGCGGAGCGCCGATGGCCTCGATGAGCTGCTTCCGCACAGCCATGAGCGTCTCGTCGTATATCGTGGTGTACCTCGGGACGCCAGCCTGACGGCGCAGCGTGCCGAACCGACGCTCGATTTCCGACATCTTCTGGAACTGCGGGGCACCAGTCATCGTCAGCCTCCTGTCGAGATTCACCTGATGCTCGAGCGGCAAGTGCTGGTAGTCCAGCAGGATGACGTTGTCGAGGTAGCCCCTCATCTCGTCGTCCGGCGTGTTCCGAATGAACTTGGCGATGTGCATCCCGCATATCGTCGGGAATCCGTCGTACAGGCCGAACTGGCAGACCTTCGTCTCGCCCTTGTGTATGACCCTCGTGATGTTCTCGTATAACATGGTCGTTCCTAACCTTTCAAAGATAGGTGCCGAACTGGCTTGGTCGAGGAACCACAACACGAAGTCCGCGCACCACGGTGTCGCGTCGCCGTCGACGTGGTTTCCCGCTGGCATCGCCCTAGTCGAGGACGCGCCAGAAGTATTCGAGCTCCTCGCCCTCGAGGTGCTCGTACCCATATGCCTGTGCCTCCTCCCACAGGTCGTTGTACAGACTGGCCATCTGCTCGTGCCCCTTCTGGTAGTGCTCCCACAGCTTGTGGTTGAGCACGGCGACGAGGTCGGTCAGGTAGAGGTAGTCGTCCTTCCACTCCCCGAACGCCCTTTTGTACGTGTCCTTGACTGCTGCCATGCCGAACGCGTCGGCGACGGTGAAGTCCATCCAGAACGTCGTGGTGAAGCCTTCCTTGCGGTCTTCAAGCATGTCCTTACCTCCGAATCTCCGCTACCCATTCGGGCATGTAGTCGTACATCTCTTCCCTCACCCTGTCGAACATCTGCTCGACGATGGTCGCCGCCTCGTCTGGCGTGATGCTCAGCTCGGGGAACTCGTGCGCTATGGACAGGCAGTCGACGTACGCCGTGTAGATGGCCCACTCCTCGCTGTCCTCGATGGTGATTGACGGGCCGTCGTGATACTCGAGCATGCCTACTCCTCCTCTCCGAAGAAGTACGGATACTTCTCAACCAGTGACCTTGCGTAACCACCACGGTTTGCGTCGGCGGCTATGGCATCGAGCAGGATGCCCTGAAGCTCGAACCAATCCTCCTGCCACACGGCGTCGTAGTGCTGCTGGATGAAGTCGACAATCTTGAAAGCAGTTACCTTGTTCACCTTGTCCTCCTAGTCGTTGTTGAGCACGTAGCGGTAGTACTCCCACTCATCGGTGAACTCCCGCTCGAACTCATGGAGCGTGTCCACGATGTCGTCGACAATCTCGTCGAAGTCCATCTCGGTCGCGTACTGCCAAGGCGTCACACCCTCAGCCGCTATCCCGCCGAAGTAGAAGCAGTAGTCACGGTCTCCGATACTGCACATGACGCAGCCATACGGGTCGGACACGAGCCTCACCTTCCCCGTGAGAAGGCCGCGCTTGATGTCCTTGCTGGTGATTGGCTTGATGGTGTCGTCCATGCCATCCTCCTAGACCACGTGGTTGAAGGGTTCGTTGAACTCGATTGCGTACCCGAGGAACTCGTCCCCGTCCATCGCCTTGACTGCCACCACGTCTCGGTATCCCTTCTTTCGCAGGCTGTCCATCACGTCTTCCAGCACCTTCTGGACAAGGTCGCGCTGGATTGACTCGTAGCTGACCCCATGGATGATGGACAGGTCGAGTGCCAGGTCCGCAAGGTCCTTGAACATCAGGACCCTGTGGAACGAGGTCATCTTGTCCACCTCGGCCAGCGCCTTCTTCACGTAGGCGGATGCCAGGTCGTCAACCTTCATCAACGCGGCCATCGCCAGGCTCATTCCTTCGTACATGTTTTCCTCCTAATGCAACTCGCTAAGGAATCGCTCGTATTCACGGTAGCCGAGGTCCATATACTCGACACCTGTCTCCTGTAGGAAGTCCTCCATGACCTTCTGATGCAAGTCGTACACGTCTGACGCCCCTTGTACGTCTCTACGAGGGACAACGACACCGAACGGGTGGTCATCGCCAAACATCCTCACCTCGCATGCGACGGTGTGGTTTCCGAGGTACGTGGTCACGACGAACGCGTCCATGTAGCAGGCAATGTCGCCGTCCTCGTAGTCAATCCTGTCAACGTAGACAATCTCCGTGTCCTGAAGCATCTCGTTACCCTCCTCTAGCTAGAAAGCCGTTCGATTTCATAACGGAACACGCGCCCAGCCTTTCCGATGAAGTCGTAATGGAGCGCGTAGTCCACACCGCCGTCCTCATACCAAATGTCGCCTTCCTCCCAAGGCCCCATGCTTGAGTAGCCGATGGCTGGCTCGGCGGTCAGCTTGCATTTATGTCCGACAAACGCCTTCAGGACCTCCTGCACATCGTCGTCGGTGTCCATCCACATCACGTGGTCTGGAAGCTTCACGTTCGTGTACTTCATTTCGTTTCCTTTCCTCAAGCCGCCAGCAAAAAGGCCCGCTCCCACAAGCGGGCCGTCGTGCCGTGCTCATGTCGTCTCCTACTTGTCCCAGAGGAACGTGACGAGGTTGTTGCCCTCGTTGTCGTGGTCATCTTCGTATCGCTCAATCACGCCAGCCAAGGGCATCGGCTCTCCCATCCGCACATCCATCGGGTAGTCGAGGTAGAGAAGCGCCTCGGTGTCCAGCATGTCCTCGTGCCTGTGCAGCTCCGCTATGAACTCCCGCCAAGTCATGACGTGCAGTCCTCAGCCGAGTAGATTCGCCACTCGACCCCGCTTCCGTCCGGGGTGTCGTACGCCCCCCAGTCGGTGATGAAGCAATAGCCATCCTCAATCTCGAGTCCTTCGCGCTTGACGTACGCATTGAAGTCGTCAGTCATGCACCGCTGCGCGTCCTCAGGGGAGGAGAACACCATCGCGTAGACCTTGAGCTCCATGAATGTCTTGAGCAGTACGTACAACATCTTTCATCCTTACCAGTTGATTTGCTTGGGGTTGTCACTGTCGAACACGTACCAGAAGATGGCTCTCGGGAACTCCGTAGCGCCCCTTACGACCGCGCAATCGTCCTCGACCTCGCACCACTCCTCGTCATACAGCTCGTCAGACCCAAGCTCGTCATGGTAGAGCTCGTACATGAGCCTATGCGCTTCCTCAAACGTGTTGTAGGTGCCGCAGAGCTGGGCAGAGCGCTCGCCGTTTACATACTCGACCGTCTCGAACACTATGAACATGTCGTCCTCCTTACCACTCGAACGTCTGGCCGGGGTCCTCGGTATCGAAGATGAAGTAGCTCTCGTGGTAGCTCCCGTCGAACAGGCCACCATCGGCAAGACCCCCAGTCTCGTCGTCGACCAGCATCCGTATGGAGCTTGGGTCTCTCCCGTACTCCATCGCCCAGTCATCACGATGGCGCTCCATGCGCTCGACCATCTCCGTGTGCGCCTCGTCACGGGTCTCGAACACGTCGCAGAACGTCGCGTACATGGCGCAGTCATCGATGGAGTTCATAATCAGCACGTACATCTAGTCCTCCTGTCGATAGTCGTAGAACCATTCCACCTTGCCGTCGTTGATGCTGCATCGGAACGTCTCGCCGAGCAGCTCGAGGTTGCTCGGGATTACCCTCATCAGCATCTCTGGGTCAGCGCCCTCCTCGATGCGGATTTGCAGCTCGCTCGTTGGGTAGGCCCACTCGGTGATGCGTGCCTCCTCGACGAACGGGAACATCGAGGCGTAGGCTTGGAACCCCCTGCCCATGAGCCTCACGACACCCTTCGAGAGCTCCCGCCTGTAATGCGAGGCGACGCCGCTCATTGTGTTCAGCACGGGGTGGTATGCCATCGGCATGAAGTCGTCGCACTCGCCACAGTAGGCGAGGAAGGGGTGCGTCCTCACGAAGTCGGCGAGCGCCACCATCTTGCGCATGGCCCACGGCTCGTTGACCCATCTTGTCTTGTAGTTGCCATCCATGATGTCCACTAGGTCGTCCATGTTCAGATTGACGCAGCAGGCGGACGCCGACGGCTTGAACTTGTCTATCTGTGTCTTGTGCTGGCAGAACAGGCTGAGCACGGTGATGCCGTCGTCCTTGACGAACTCGCCTTTTGCCCAGATTCCCCAGAGCCAGCCCGGCGTCTGTGGCATGGTGAAGTGCGTGACGCTGTGCGGGCAGCCAGTGAAGATGAAGTACGTGTCGCCGTCGTAGGTCACCTTCGGGCCGTAGCCGTGCGCCCTCAGCGAGTCGAGCACGAACTTGACCAGCCCCTCGTTGACGTCGCCGACGATGCCTTCGTACACCTCCATCTGCCCGTCGTCCATCATCTCGTACAGTTCGCTTTTGAATGACATGCCGTCCTCCTTACAGGTGCTCGGTGCTGTCCCATGTGTGCGGGTAGCTCTGGTCGAAGACCACCCACACGGTCAGCCTGTCTTTGTGGGTCGCGTATGCCGAGCGACCAACGACGCGACGCCTGTATGACCCGGGGCTATTCCTCAGGTTCTGGCTGTCAATCCACAGGTCTACATCGTCCTTCATGGACTTAATTGCCGTGTCCAGACCCCTGCAAAGCTCGAGCATGTCGAGCTTGAAGCTGCCGTTCTTGAGCCTGTCGTACCTAATCAGTACGTACATCTAGACCTCCTTCGTCTCCAAGATTGTCCAATGGGATTTGCAGTCCTCAACCCACGCATCTCGCTCCATCAGGCAGCCCACGAACACACCCTCCTCGTCACGAACGACGCCAAGCTCGTCAGGCGGCATGGTGGCGTATCCGTCGGACGAGCCGACCTCGTTGAAGCGCCTCGCCATCTCCGCATACGCCTCCTCGTACGTCCTGAACGCATGGGCCGTGTTCCTACTGTCGAGAAGCTTGTTCGCGCTGTGAATCAATACGTACATCTATTCCTCCCCGACGTTCTGCTTGCAGTGGCCTTCTATGATGAACGTGAGCTGGTTGATGATGTGGTTTATGTCTTGTATATCTTCGTTGTAGCCCTTGACGCTGGGGTCTTGGTATATCTCCCGTCGTGCAAACTCAAGGTTGTCGATTGCCGCCACCAGCCTGCTTACGTACTCACTGCGAATCATCTAGTCCTCCGCATCCTTCTCGACCTCACGCACCGTCGTCCCGACTGGGTAGTACGTGCATGTCTCCTCGCAGTACCACCTGTCGGTGAGGGTGAAGCCCTCCTCGTCAAGCGGCGCGTCGCTGAGGTTGACCGTGCCAATCTCTTCGGGCGTCATCTCGTTGACAATCTCCTCCGCCTTCATGTCGATGTAGTCGTCGATGGCATGCATGAATGCCTCCCACGCATCATCGAAGTACGTGGTGCTGACGAACCATCTGCCGAAGTCCGTGTAGAGCTTGTCCTTAGGCTCGCCGGCCCTGTCGATGATTTCCTGAGTCACCCTCTCGTAGTCACTGTCGGGCAGCCCCTCGAGAATCGAGTGACCCTCCATGTAGTCCCTGAAGTCGCTCTCTTGTACGCAAAGCTCGTAGATTGCCATTCCGCTCTCCTTACCAAGACAGCAGGCTGCTCCATTCAAGCGGCCTGTCGGCGTCGAAGATAATCCACTGCCAGAAGCACTGGTGCAGGAAGATGTGCGCTCCCATGAAGTAGCGATGGACGTCGCAGGTGTCGCTCATGGCGTCGCGCTTGGTTATGCGCCACTCCATGCCGCCAACGTCCTTCTCCATCGACTCACGTGCCTCGTCAACCGTCTCGTACAGCCCGAGCAGCCTCACGCTGAACTCAGGCTCGGTCGTGCCGTCAATCCTAATCAGTACGTACATATTCCATCCTCCCGTAGCTGCACTCCTCGTTGTGCCAGTACTGGAAGTGGTGGCCGAACAGCCATTCGTGGCTCGCAATCACGAGTCCTGGGTCCATGCCATCGAGCTCGTTGACCTCCACCGCCACATGGTCGAAGTGGTGGTCGTTCCTGTTGTCACGCAGCGCCTCGAGCGCCATCTCCTGAGTGAAGCCGTCGATGTACTCGATGGCCTCGTCACGGTCATCGAAGAAGCACTCGAACGGGTGGTAGCCGCCACCCATCAGGCAGTACTCACCGTCCATGCAGACGTCGTTGCCGTCCTCGTCCTGCTCGAGGTTGAACAGCACCACGTCGATGCGCCACAGCTGCCTGTGAAGCGCCTCGGCCTCGTCATAGTCCGTGTACCTCATCGCTTGCCCTCCTGCGCCCTCGTGATGAACTCCTCAAGCCGCCATGCGAGGTCTTGGAGCTCGTCGTCAACGTCCCACCACTCCTGCCGTTCCTCATCTGCGTACTCCTTGTGCGCCCAGCAGATGGTCTCGTACATCTCCCTGGCCGTCTTGCCGTCGATTGTCACGGGCTTGAACTCGTCCATGTCGTCCTCCTTAGTTTGAGCCGTCGGGGTTCTTAGCCTCGCCCATGAGGTAGGCGACGCTAATGCCCGTCTTCTCCTCTATGTCGTGCCAGATTTCCAAGCGGCTGTCGCCGATGAAGTACCACCCGAGGATTGGGTTCTCCCAGTCACGGTCGATAGCGTCGCCGTCCTCCTTGACAGGCACCCATCCAAGCTCCTTCCAGATATGTTTGGCTACCGTCAACGCGTCGCCGCTGAACGACTCAGCCCAGCCACATGCCGGGCACCATCCGAGACACTGCTCGTGACGTGCCATGCAGAACTCAGTGTCGTCCATGCACCTGCAGTCGCCGCACCTCTCGATTTTGAAGAACTTCATGCCTTCCTCCTATCGCTGGATGTACACGTCGGTGTACTTGCCGTCCTTGTCTCTGAGCCGCTCAAGGTCGCACTGGTCGCACAGGTAGGCGAGGAGCGAGTCGTAGCCACGGTGCTTGGCTATCGCACGCTCCATGAGGTCGAGGATGTCGGGAAGCTCTTGGAACGCCTCGTACATGCCGCCGTGCTGGCACTGGTAGATGTCTGTGGCGAGCGACGAGAGCTCGTCACCAGCCGCGTTTGAGTCCATACAGAAGATTGCGTCGAGGATTGTGTAGACATCATCCTCGTCAATCCTCTCAGGGTCGTCAGAGTAGGCGAGCCTGCTCATCTCCTCGGCCATTCGGTGAAACATGCTGCGCTTGTAGCCCATGCTTACTCCTCGCCAATGAGCAGCTCGTCAGTGTCCCACTCGGGGTCACACTCACGAACGACCTCGACCTCGACGTTGTCCCGAATCCAGTCGGTCTTGGCTGGGTCGTCCCAGTCCTCCAAGAGGTCGTACCAGACGCCGTCCTTGTCCAGCAGCTTCTCCGCCTTCTCCTTGGCTTCCTCGGGACTGTCAGCCTCGACCACCCGCTGCTGATAGAGGCTCATGATGAAGTCGATGTAATAGCGTGCCATGCTTACTCCTTTGTGTAGTCATATGCGAGGTCGTCAAGAACCTCCCAGCCAAGCTCGATGCTTCGGTCGGTGAGCGCCTTGCGTGCAAACCGCATGAAGTCGCTCACCCTCTCGTCAGTCGGCTCGACGTGGTGCTTCACCAGGACTTCCTCGAAGTCCTGCGGCATCCATGCGATTCCAATCGCGTCGCTGCGACGAAGCAGTGCGCTGATGAGCATCGACGTGTCGTACTTCTCGAGCTCTTCCATGTCGTTACTCCCTAGTCCGTGTATACGTCGATGTAGCCACCGTGCACCGAGTGTCCGAAGCAGAGGTTTCCGCCGTCACAGAAGAGGGCGATGTGCCTCATTGACAGCTCTATCGGGTTGTCAACAACCCGATACTTGGTGTGGGCGTAACCGTGTGAGCTGAGCGTCACCACGACGTGCTCGCCATCGGGCTCGTCTCCGAAGACGCACACCTCTTTGAGCCTTAGGTAGGTGGCTCGGTTCTCTTTTGCCTTGCGATGCTCGTCCTCGGTGAATGCCCAAGGGCTGTGTACTGGGAGCTTGTTGTAGTCTTCCATGTCGTTACTCCCTTACCACTCGATGTGATACCTGTATGAAGACCCTCCGCCTGACGAGACACGCTTGTGAACCGCACAGAAGCCACGGTCGCGCAGCTCGTCGACCACCCTTTCGATGCGTTCATCGTTGCCTTTTCTCACGGTCGTCCAGCTACCATCGGGATTCGGTGCGTCGACATCAACTTCGCGCACACCGTTTCCAGATGCCTTGTACACTGCCCTCAGGCAGTCTCGCAGGTCTATCTCCACAACGTTCTCTATCCAAGGCTGCTCCGAGTAATGCCTTGCCCTGTCTGCTGTGATGGTGAACATGGCCTCGTCTCCCTACCAGTCGATGTGGAGCCCGCCGTTGGCGACGCTTACCTCGAACCCGAGGTCACGGAGTCGCCCAGCCTTCTCGTCCGCACACTCGAAATGCTTGACGTATAGGTGACGCTCCCCGTTGACTGCCGCGCTGCGGATTGAGCGGCACGTGTTGTTGACCCAGACGTCAATGTAGGTATCGTTCTTGTGCTCCTTCGAGCGCTGCCGTGCTTCCTTCGCCGTGATTTCCTTCATGTCGCTTACTCCTCATACGATTCGCTGTGGTGGTAGCGATACACGTCCACGTGCTTGAACCCGCAGTCGTTGCACGTGACCGTCTGCCACGCAATCTGACCTTCGTCGTCCATGCCAATCTCAACGAAGCCGCCTTCGACCGAATCGCTGCCGCACTTAGGGCACGTCGGCTTGTCGTAGAAGATGATTTTCATGTCGTCACTCCCCATAAACGCAGTAGTAGGCTCCACAGGGCGTATCCTCGTCGACCTCGCTGTAGCTCAGCTCCGTTCGGCCACGGAGGATGTCGTGTGGGTCCATGTGGTCATAGAGAGGCTCGCCGAGAGACGTGACGCCCTCCTCGACCGTGATGTAGTGCTCGCACATCCCAAAGGCGAGGTCGAGCCTGTACTTGCTCAGCTCCGACACGGGAAAGGCCCTGTCTCCATCGGGGCATCTCCCAGTGTTCACGAGCGCCTCGTCGCGCCACGTGCATTGGTCGTAGTTCTCCGTGTCATACCAGATGAACCCCTCGTACACGAACGTCTTGACGCCGTCTCGCATCTCGATGGTGTAGTAGTCGTAGTCAACCGCCGTATCCAGCTCAATCATGTCGTCCACCTAATCGATACGCTCCTCGCCATCGCCCAACCAGATGCCGTTCAGCCCGTCACCTATCCACTCGCAGGTGGCCACGATGTTGATTTCGTACACCTGATTGACGTCTGGCATCACAGGGTCTTCGAGCACGATGATGTCGAGTGCGTTGCACCTTGACTCACGCTCCCATTCGAGCGCCTGCTCCTTCGTGATGGCGAACAGGTACTCGACGGCTTCCTTCTCGGTGTCGAAGTGAATGTCGCAGACGAACTCGTGCTCGTCTGACCACTCGCCGTCGATGAAGTCGCATCCCATCACCTCGACCGTGTATACATAGGTGACGTCCATCATCCCTACCTCCTTAGAAAGCGTCCGACTATCTTAGTGACCTCGACGAACACGAATGCCAACACGACTGGCAGTTTGAAGAGCATCGTCAGCATCACCAAGCCACCAATCGCACGACCGTCTTGCCCGTCAGCTCCTCGACCATCTCCTTCAGGTGCTCGGTGGTGAACCCGCACCTGTCCTTGGAGTGGTCGAGCAGGTCGTGCCACTTGTCGTCAATCCATGCGGAGTTGAACGTGCCCATCTCCCAGTCGTAGGTGATGGGCACGTAGTCGTCAGGCCCGAAGTAGGCCCTGTATGAGCTGTGCTGTAGCTTCAACTAGAACCCCCTCTCCATGAGGACGTGTGCGTTCCAAGCGAACTGCGCCGCAACGTACAGGTCACGGTAGGTCGGCGCTTCGAGCGTCAACCTGGTGTCCCCTGCGATTTCGTCGTAGATGAGCAGACGCTTGGTCACACCGTCACTTGTCACGCAAGCCTTGTACCGCTCAGGGTCAACAAGCTTGCCGACGATGCGGTTGCCGACCAGCTCGGCTTCCTGCTTGAAGTCCATCGTTACCACCTCGCATTCCACTAGACGCGCTAGAAGGAGATGTAGTCGTCCTTGCAGTCGTACACCGACGACGTCTTCGAGGGTCGATACACGACGTACCGTCTCGGGTACGAGTAGAGCTTGAAGATGCACCCGTACATCTCGAGCCTGGCGTTGAGCCTCTTGAAGACCCTGCCGTACTGACGCCGCTTGCGCTCGGCCATCGGGGAGTCGCTGCCCCCGTTGAGCCCGTTCCTGTTGACGAACGTGCGGTACGACTCCGAGATGTAGCGGCATCGCTCGAGCAGCTCGAACGCGACGCGCACGTCACCGACAGTGGGTGACGGCGTGGCCTCCTTGGCGAGGTCGTACGCCCCCTTGTACCTGCGGAACTCGGCGTGTGAGGACCTGCTGTCGCCGTAGGCTATAAGCCAGTCCCACCAGTCGTACTCCGTGGCAGGCGCGTCCTCTGGGGCGGTGAGAACCCTGATGATGGTTTCGTACATGTCGTTCTCCCTTTCTAGAAGAAGTAGAGGAACCCGGTGCCGCTGACGCCCGTCCCGTCAGCCTTGGCGAACACGTCGTAGCAGCACCAAGGACGGTAGAGCTCGCAGCCGTACTCGTCGAGCTCGGACTGGAGCCGCTCATGACGTCTCTCCAGCAGCTCCTGCCTGTGCTTGCGGTACGGGCTGTCCCAGTTGGACTCCGTCTCCGTCTCGTCCATCCGCATGTCGGCGAGGGCGTAGCGGACGCAGCGACCGAGCAGCCTGTACGCCTTGTGGACGTCGTTGGTTGTCGGCCTGTCGTCCTTGCGTGCCGCCATGTCGTATGCGGCCTGCCGCCTGTTGAGCCTGACCATCGAGCGCCGTGAGCGGCCGTGGGCGCTGACCCAGTCCTCGAGGGTTGGGCGAATCGCGTAGTCATCCATGTCGTTACCTCCTAGACGAGGACCTCGACGGGATGGTTGCCCATGCCGTCCCTCAGCCCGATGTAGAACTCGTCGTACGTGATGTGCAGGCCATAGCGTGCGAGCTCGGTGTCGAGCTTGGCGGCACGCCCCTTGATGAGGACGCCGTCCACCTCGTACGCCTTGCGCCCAATCCCAGTGCGGATGCCGTTGCATCGCTGCGTCTCGTGGGCGCAGTAGAGCCTTGACAGCGCCGCGAGTCGCCTGTAGAGCGACTTCGCAGCCGCCATGTCGTCCTCGGTGGGACGTGGGTTGGCGAGCGACGCGAGCCGCCACACGTTGCATGCCCTCTCGTACACCCTCTTGTTGGCGGCGTTCTTCGGGAGCCACCACGGCCACTCGGGCCTCTTCATCTCGTCCATGCTTCCTCCTAGTAGATGCTCTCAACGTACTCGTCAGAGATGGTGATGCCGTTCTCTACGAGCCACTTCGCAAGGAACGTCTCGAACAGCTCGTCGTACATCGCACATGCCGTCTGGAAGCGCTTCTTGCTCTGGCGCTCGCAGGGAAGGATGCACGCCTTGACGCCGTGGCCGTTGGCACCGATGGTGAACTCCTTGCTGGAGTAGCCGCCATGGTCGACGTACTTGTACGGGCTCACGCTGAAGTAGTAGCCGCGACGCTCGGGCTTGCCAAAGAAGTAGTTCATCCCTCCCAGCTCGTAGCGAATCTCGACGTCCAGCTTGTTGATGCCGACGCCCTGTGCGTCGTAGGTGCGCTTCATGGTGTTGAGCATGTCTTACCTCCTAGATGTGGGACTCCGTGTAGATTGCGATGGCGTCCTGACGGGAGCGGGCCATCACGCTCTCCATCCCGTCCTTGTATCGGTACTCGAAGTAGTAGATGGAGTCCGAGAAGCACTCGGAAGCGCCTTTGTACTCGTAGCCCATGTCCTCGAAGAGCTCCCGCTCATCGCAGGGCTCGTGGTTGGGCGTCACGACCGTGACGTACCTCGTCACGCAGCGCTCCCCGTCGCACAGGTACTCGTTCATGTCCTCTCCTTCCAAGATGGGTGCGGGGCGTCACGACGACGCCCCGCCTGTTCATGACTAGACGCAAACCGAGTAGTCGGACTCCATGTAGTAGTCCTCAGAGCCGTACGACCTGTCCGCAGGCCACCCGTAGCGCTGGATGGTCGAGTTGTCGTACCCAGCCCACTCGTAGCCGCCGTACGACGGCACGTAGTCGCCTGGCTCATCGACGAGCATGTCGTAGACGTCGTCGCAGGACGGGCCGTAGTGCATGCAGGTCGCCTTGCAGCAGCAGCCCTTGCAGAGCATGTCGAACGTCTCTTGGTACTCGGGGCCGTACATCGGGGCACCGTACAGGTCGGGCTCGGTGCTCGACCCGAGCCACTTGTAGTTGTAGAGCTTGTAGTTGTACAGCGACGCGACCCTCCACGTGGAGTTGGAGGCCTCGATGCCCGTCGTGACCGTCTCCCAGCCCTCGCCGATGCGGAACACCTTGCCGTTGCCTGTCATGATGGCGAACCTGTTGCCGGGCGCGGCGTCCATGATGGCTCGTCGCACCTTCTTGTTCACCTTGTTGTGCGTCTTGGCCAGCAGCCCGTTCACCACGCAGACGACGAACGACACCGTGTCGCTGATGCCCATCTCGGTGCTCGTCGGCATCCCCGTGATGATGCCGTTATGCGCTATGGCCGCATGGCACTCGGTCATCTCGGCGTGGAGCGCGTTGAGGTCGTCACAGACGGGGAACGGGTGGCAGGTCCCAGCGTTGATGCCGCCGCTGGTCGCAATCCTCATGTGGATTACGAGCGGCGACTCCTCGGGCACCTCTTGGATGGCGTCGAGCAGCGACCACTCGTCCATGAAGCCCTTGGCCGTCTGAACGAGCCCGTTCTCGCACCACATGATGCCAGCGCCGTCGGGGTTTGCGGCGAAGCAGTCGGACACGAGGTCCATGCTGGGCCTGTGCTTCGGCTCGCAGGTAAGGATGATGCACATGTCGTGCCCCTCTCTCTTAGAGACCGCGGATGGTCAGGTAGTTGTCGAAGTCGTTGCGGGGGATGTCATTCGCGTCGAGGGCGTAGCGGAGCAGGAGCTTGAGCATCGGCCACGTCAGGCTGTCCGCGAGCTCGTCGCTCATCGAGTTGGAGACGATGGCGAGGGCGGCGGTCATCTCGATGGTGGCGCGGAAGGTCACCTCGTTGAGGGTGCCACGCCACAGGCGAACCTCGACGGTATGCGGGTTCTTGTCGTTGAGCGCATGGTAGCGGCTCTCGTCGTACTTCTTGCGCTCCCAGACGCGCTTGCGCTCCGACACGCTCTTGATTTCGTGCAGGTCATCGTCCTCGAGCACGCAGTAGTAGAAGTCGGTGCGGCGGGAGAACCTGACGAACTCGTTCTTGAAGCGGTGGAAGAGTCGGTCGAGGCGGTACACCGCGTCGTGGCTGCTGAAGTAGTCGCGGGACATGTGGATGTGAAGCCCGCAGTGGTTCGCGTCGTACGACCTCGCGTCGAAGGACTTGGCCGTGTTGAGGATGCTCTCCCAGATGCCGCTCTTGAGGTGGTAGAGCGGGGTCATGGGCTGGGACACAATCTCGAGCCCGTCGTCCGACAGGGAGCCGTCCTCCTTGAGCTCGAGACGGTCCCTGCCCCAGTCCTCGATGAGCTGGTCGGCGAACGCGTCGAGGTCGTTCGCGTAGTCGGTCTCCAGCTCGACGCCGAGGTACAGCGCGTTGCGCTCCTCCTCGGTGAGGTCGTAGCGGTTCACGCCGACGCCGCTGTCGAGCCAGAACACCTCGCCCGTGGTCTGGTGGTAGCGGTTGATGTTCTCGCTGTGGCGATGGCCGGCGATGTGGTCTGGGCAGTACCAGTAGCCGTCGTCACCCTGCTCCGCCTCATCGTTGGGGACGAGGCAGCCGCACTCGTCGCACTGACGGTAGTAGTCCGAGCGGCAGTCCTCGCAGAGGGTCACGTACCCGCCGTCCCACAGCTCGTACTCCTGGACGTAGTCGTTCGAGAACATGGTTTGGCAGCACTCGCACTCGCTGGCGTGGTTGTCGTAGCACTCCTCGCACCACTGCTCGGTGCGGCCATAGCGCCACCAGTCGGTGACGACGGTGTACGTGGTCTCGACGAGCCTGTCGCAGTTGTCGCAGTACGTGAGGTTGCTGTCGTCATCGACAAGGCGGTTTGAAACGTTGAGTTCCATGTCTTTTCTCCTCCAATGGAAGGGGCTCCCCGCAGGGAGCCCCGTTTACATGCTTGGTTGTGTGTCGGACGGTCTGCCATCGAGCGGCTAGCTCAACTTGCCACCTCCCATGATTCGCTTGATGTCCTGCTCGTCCGTGGGCCACTCGGTGTACCCACGCTTGGCCCACTCCCTCTTGAGCTCGGCCATGGTCGTGAGGTCTGCCCTCAAGCCAAGCGCCTGACACATGCGGCGCTTCAGCACTCGGTAGGCGTGTGTGCTCATCGTTACTCCTTGCTTCCGTACATGTCCCAGAAGACGAACCCGAACGCAGCCACCTCTCGGTCGCTGCTGAGCACGTCCTCTCGATACTGGGCGAACTGCTTGATTACTGGGTGGTGCTCGTTGATGAGCTTGTCACCGTAGGCCATTGCCGATGCGTACCCAGCGACCTCCCTGCCCTCGACGTCGGCGTCGTACAGATACCTGTACATGTGCACGAACTCGCGTCCGAGCCGCTCCATGTCATACGTCATGCTTACCTCCCTAGTAGGCGTACTGGACACCATCCACCACGTTGAGCTTCACTGACACGTCGTCCGTCCCGAAGAAGCGACGGGCATACTCGTGGAGCTGGATGCGGGCGAAGTGCGACTTAACAATCTGCCCAGTCGACGTCACGTGACTGGGCAGCTCGCAGTAGTGGTTCTGTGTGATGGACACGCCAGTGGCGTCGTCCGTCATGGTGAAGTTGACGTTGTACATCGTTACCTCCTAAGCGCACATGTCGATGACGCGCATCTCGTCAATGAGGTCAGTGAGGTTGTCGAGCATGTGCTCCTCCTCGGCGATGCGACCCGCAATGAAGACACGGTCACGCTCGTCGTGGGTGGTGCGAAGCAGGCGCTTCAGCTCGTCGCATCGGTCCTGCATCACGGCCAGCACCTCGTGGACGCTGTAGTCACGCCGCCTGACCCTGACCTTAGGCATGTCGTAACAGTGGGTGTGCATCGTTACCTCCCTAGCAAAGAACCGTTAGCTCGGTTATCCGCGTCTCGACGTACAGCTCCAATGAGCAGTCGTCAGTGTCCCACCCAAGCTCGTCGCAAGCCCAAGCCTTGATTTCCTTGGGGCTCACGTGTCCGTAGTCGGGCAGCGGCTGCGTGCCACCGACCCTGTACGGGTACCCGTCGCAGTCGTAGTCGACGATGTGCAGGCCGCCCGAGCCGTCGCTCAGGATGTCGAATCCGTCATCGAGCTCGTCATTGCAGATGGAGTAGGTGAAGGTCGTCTGCGTGGTCATCTCGGTTCCCTCCTAAGCGGTCTCGAACCAGACGAGGTTGTACTGGTTCGGCTTCCTCAGCTTGTTGCCGTTGCGCTTGTGCCTGTGCTTCCAGCTCTTGATTGCGTGGGACTTGGCTCGTCTCACGAGCCCCTCGACGCCAGGCTTCGTGAAGGGGACTCTCGTCACTGACTGCTGCATGGCTATCCCTCCTTGGTGTTGCATCCGCACTCTTCTAGTAGTAGTAGAGGTCGTCGATTGCGTCACGGACGTCGTCCATGTCGAGGCCGAGTCCCGCTATCCTCCAGTGCATGTTGAAGATTTGGTTGCGCATCGCGGCAAGCTCCCTCTCAAGGGTGGCAACGCGCTCCTCGAGAGCCTGCTCGTGGTGGGTGGCACCAATGTCGTCTGGCTTGGAGTCGTTCATGGTTACCTCCTAGTCGATGAGTATGTCGAAGCACACCATGGAGTCGTATACGTAGGGGTTCTCCTCCATGTCGTAGTCGATTTCATCGACCACGTAGGGCTCGACCTTGATGACCTCGTGGTCAAGGGCAGCGCCACGCTCGTACATGGCGGTGCGGTCGGCGTTGTAGATGCTGATTTCGTCGCTGTCCAAGACGGCGAGAAGCTCGCTAACGGTCATGTCGTTACCTCCTTAGGCGTAGACAAGCTCCGCTACTGCGGAGTAGTTGTAGTGGGTGAGCAGGTAGTTCATCTCGTCTACCTGTGTATCGCTTATGACGACGCCGCACTCGTCACGCTCGAACGGCTCGAACAGGTCGAAGTGCGGGATGTGGCGGTACTGCTGCTCGCGCACCTTCTTCCACGGCTCGTGGCGGTGCTTGTGCTCGTTGACGTAGCGAGTGGAAGGCTTCCTGTCGTTCGCCTTGCAGGGCAGGTCGTCACAGTTGACGGTGGTGAAGTCGACGCGGCTCACCTGATAGCGGTTCGGGTACTTGTTCATGGCTTGTCCTCTCCTACATCTCGACTGTGCGATACTGGTGACGACGCTTCGTGCTCGACTTCCAAGAGCCCTTGTCGTGGCTCTTGGTTGGACGTCCGTAGTCCCACCACTTCCAGTCGTAGTCGAACATGGCCTTCTTCAGCTCGTTGTATGCCCTGCGGTCGTATTCCTCGCAAGCAACCATCGAGCCATGCACCTTCGGTGGTGGGCACACTCGCCAGTTGCGTCGCTTCATAGGGTCTCCTCCACCTGCCATAGGTCGTTCCTCTCTCTCGGATTGCTGGTCGTAAGTAACCAACGTGAGGGGCGCACCATACGATGCGCCCCGCCCGTCGGCTGCTAGGCGACGCGCTCCACAGTGACGGTGATGGAGCCGTCGACGGGGGAGCAGCCGTCCTTGCGGGCGGTGCCCTCGGCCGTGCGGGTCATGGCCTTGCGGTGGTGGGACTTGATGGCGGCGAAGGTGCGGTCGCCAACCTTGCGCAGCTCGTCATAGAGACGGGACAAGCAGTCGTGCTCGTAGTCGTCGAGGAAGGCCAGCGCGTCCTCCTGGTCGGAGAACTCGTAGGGGAGGACCTCGGTGGTGGTGGCGTTGCCAATGGTGGTGACGATGATGATGTTGTGCATGGTGACCCCTTTCAGGTCGGTGGTTTGGAGGTCAAGTGACCATCGGAGGGGACACACCCCTAATGGCTTGATGTGTCCCCACTCGTCGGCTACTCGACTATGCGACGCCCATCTCGTCGCGAATCTCCTGCAGCTCCTTGAGCGTGCCCTCGAACACGATGCCGTTGATGGTCGCCTTGAAGACCTTGGCGGCCATCTCCTTGTGCTTGCGGTTGTCGCGGGACTGCTTGCGACGGTCGGCACCCTGCTTGTTGACCTCGGCGGCACGCTCCTCGTCGTACTGGGGCTTGCCGAACTCCCAAGTCACGCTGGACTCGTGCCAGAGGTTCTGGGGACGGTAGTTGGGGCCGAACGCGACAACCTTGTCCTCGTCCTTCGCTTCGCCGTGCAGGATGTACAGCTGGGTCTTGGTGATGAAGCCGTTCGTCTCCCAGCCCTTCTCGTAGGCCATGTAGGAGAGCAGGGTCACCCACTGGTCGTTGACGAACAGGGGCTTGACCTCGTCGCAGCGGCCCTCCTCGGCGTTGAGGACGTGGAAGATGTTCACCACGCCGTCGAGCTTGGGCTCGCCGTACTTCTCCTTGTAGGCGGCGATGCGGGCGTCGTTCTCGGCGATGCGCTCGTCACGGGTCATCTTGGGCTTGGCGGTCTCGTTCACGGCGGTCTCCTTCTTGGCGGCAGTCTTGGTCATGGTCGTCTCCTTCTTGGCGGTGGTCTTGGTGGCGGTCTTGGCGGTCTTGCTGGTGGTGGTAGCCATGATTGGCTCCTTCCTGACGGACGCATCCGTCGTCGTTGACCTCCAGTTGCAGTCCGCATACGGGAGGTCGGGTCGTGTTACGTCCCAGAAGGGACGTTTATCTGCAAAGAGCCACCCCGCAGGATGGCTCTTCACATAGCTTTGGTCGTTGGGCACGGGTCGTTATGCGAACAGACGCTCGAAGACGTCGTTCCACATGTCCCCGCAGGGGATGACGATTTCGAGCAGGTCGAACACGGCGTCGAAGATGCCGATGACGGCGTCGGTAATCTCGACGCCGAAGTTGTCTACGAGCCAGTCGGTGAGGTTGAGATACGGCTCGCTCGTCATGATGAGCATTGCGATGATGGTGATGTTCATGTTCTTTACTCCTTGGGCTTCGGGTCGTCCTGCGGGAGGATGACAGGGATAAGGCGAATAAGAATCGCGGCGATGATGAACACCGCGATTGTGAACACTCGGTCGGTCTGGTAGTACATGACGGTCAACCTCCTTCGTCGTCGGAATCGTCAGATACGAGCGCGGCGAGAGTCGCCACGCAGAGGACGCAGAACATGCGTCGTCCTAGCGATAGGCGAGGGCGTACTCGACGGGGTCGCCGTCGATGAGGGCGAGGCGGACGGTCGTATAGCCCGCCTTGAGGATTGCCGCATGGGCAGCCTTGCAGAGGTGGCTCCAAATCGTCACCTTGCACTTGAACTTGATGGTGCGCATGACGCCGTTCCAGTCCTCAAAAGTTGCGATGTGCATGGTCGTTTCCTTTCATCAAAAAGTTAACTATCTGGTCAAAAAATATATGGCTAGATGCGCTCGTATGCGATGGTGCAGGGCTCGCCCCGACCAATGCGGAGCACGTCGCGAACCATGCGATTCGTCGGGCGGTTGGAGCAGCGATAGGTCTTGCCGCGGTCGTTGACCTTGCCGCGGTCGTTGACGGGAGTCAGGTCGGCAGTCCCGTCGAAGTTGATGTTGCAGACGACGTCGTACTCGTCGTCCATGAAGATGACGTGAGCGACATACTGCCGCTTGCACTCGGGGTCGTAGATTTCACCTGCGAACTTGCACATGATGGTTCCTTTCTATCTCTAAGGACTAGGCAACAGCCAGCGTCGTAGCGCTGGGGAACGTGACGTTTACCGTCTGCACCTCGCACATGATGGCCTCCTGGTTGAGGGAGAATGCGAGATGGGGGACGTGAATCGTTACGGAGTCGGGGTCGTCGGTGACAATCTCGACTCGTGTCGACATTTCGGGGACTCCTCGCCACATGCCCATGCAGGGAATGGCCGTAAAGGCATCGACGCCCATGGTCGTAGTGACGGCATTGCAGATGGTGGCGTCGTCGAGCGTGTCCACGTCGCCGACCTTGTGGCCGATGGTCAGGATTACTTTCTGCATGACAGTCCTTTCTCTCGATTTGTCGTTTGGGTATGCGCCAGACAGGCCCCACGTCGTAAGCCGAAGCATGGGGTCTGTCCTTTTTGGGCCGACGTGGCCCTGCCACCTACCTGCTCGTCGTATGGCAAGCAAGCAGGCCGCGAGGCAATGGTGGTGGTCGTTACGAGATGGTGAGGTCGTCACTCACGAGGGCAGCGATGTGGAACGGGTGATAGTCGTAGCGAATCGGCTTCCAGCCAAGACCGTCGGCGAGGTCGATGAGCCTGTTGATACCCTTCTCCACGTCGTCGCGAACGTCGCCCATCTTGATGCTGATGATGGGGACGTAATGGTCGCTGTCCTGATAGTACTCGTCCTGCAAATCGGAGAGCGAGTCCCACTCGCTCGTGATGCTTTCGAGCATCTCGCCGATGTGGCGGATGATGCCGACTTCCTTGTCGTCGGTCGTTGCGGGGTTGTAGATGTACTGCATGGCTATTCCTCCAAAAATCGTATGGTCGTGGGTCGTCTATGCCCACAAATCGTGAGTGTTCCCACGGTTTCTAGGCATAAGGAAAACCCCACGTCGTTTAGGCGCGGGGCTTTCGGTCGTCGTGTATGTCGTGAGGTCGTTACTTCTTCTCTCTCAAACCAATCTTTGCGATGAGGTCGGCGAGCGTATTGTCGATGTCGTTAAAATCGTCCGTCTCCTCGGGCGTAAGCCCGTACTCCTCGCCATCACAGGCGAGGTCGAGAGCCAACTTCTCAAATCGGAGCAGCTCGTCCCAAATGTTATCGGGCAACATAGGTACCTCCAAAATCGTGTAGGTCGTCAGGTCGTTAGGGGCAAAAATCGTCAGGTCGTCGTATGCCCACAAATCGTCGGTGTGCCGACGGTTTCTAGACGTACAGAAAGCCCTGGGTCGTTTAGGGTGAGCGGGTTTCCGTATGTTTATGGAAAGTGGCCCTAAGCCTAGATGGCGTAGGGCCACAATCGTCGTGATGGGCTCTCTACTGTGGGGTGACTCTTATCTCAGAGCCATCGTCACGCCTGCGCACAATGAGGTCAAAGCCGCATGCGTCTAGAATCTCAGAGTAGGTTGACGTGCGTGGAATTGCGCTCTTTGCGAAAATCGTAGCTATGTAGGATTGCTCTCGCCCCATCTTGCGAGAGATGTCCGTCTTAGCCAATCCGCATGCGTTGACAGCCCTGAGAAGTGCGGTCAATGGGTCTGCTTCAAACATGGCTTCCTCCTAACGCTTCATGGGCCAATTCTAGCATTTGGTGGGGGAATCCATGTGCATGAAAAAGGCCCCAACGCAAGCGTCAGGGCCTTTACAGAGGGTATGTCACGAAAACTCACCTCTCGTTCAGTGTCACCTCCCACTCCTTGCCGATTCCGACAATCTCACAGAGCCTAGGAATGTTCATGTGCTTAGCCTGCGGAATCTGCTTGTTGAATCTTCTGGTTGTGCCATCAGAGCGACAGAGCCACAAGTCCTTGTGGCCATCACACTTGCGAACGGTGACAAAGCCTATTGGTTGTGCGGCCACATCAGTGCCGCGCGGCCTAACCTTTAGGCACAATACCTTGGAGTAGTCATCACTGACAGGCTTAACCATGCCGATATGCTTAGGCATGAGCTTATGCATCTTAGGCCTAAGCTCTGGATGGTAGGGCAATGAGTCAGACCGCGCGGGTATGGGCATTACGGGTACGGTGTTATCATGATTTTCCCCAACGCTTTCACCGTGGATGATAAAGCATGCAGAACCATATTCCTCACGCACATGCACATATGAGATGTGCTTTTTAGGTTTCTCTGTGTCCATGACCACTCCAAACATGGGTAAGAAATAGGGCCCCATGTGGGGCCCATGAAAACAGGGTAAGAAAAAAAGGGCCCCATGTGGGGCCCCATGTGGGGACAGTTGACGCTATGACCGCGCGATGGCTTCACCCGTGGCGATGGGTACAAATTCCATGCGGCAACGTGCACGCTTACCATCAAACGAGTTATACAGCTGTCGCGCGATACCCTCTGCCCATGGTGCAGCGTAGGGAACAAACAGCTTGAAAGCAGCGACAGCACCGAACGTGCGCGGGTTGATTACGCCTTTAGGCGCGCGCAAGTCAAACTCACGGGTGCTTTCACCGTCCGCATACTCCACACGAACACCCACGGTGCGCGGTGTGCCGTTCTTACCCGTAACCTTATATTCACGGGTGATACGGGACAGGCCGACGAACATGTTACCCTCACGATAGGGACGGTCAACGGTATAGGTTTCAATGTCATCGGCGCTGGTATCCAGCTTGTTGAGTGCGGTGTAAGGGTCTGCGCTGATACCCTTAGCGGTGGAGTCAATGACCGCCGACGGGATGTTACCACCGAAAAAATGGTCATTCAGTGAGCGCAGAGAGTCGCGCAAAGCATCAACATCAAGTGCGGCCGCCACGGTGTCCGTTAGGGTGTAGGTGTGTCCGATGATGGGCATGCGGTCATTGTCCGCCACGTGCTCAAACGTGGCAATGGTGACGCTTTCGGTGGTGTCACCGTAGGTTGAAACGGTGTTGAGCTGGTAGGTGCTGGATTTCATGGTCTTTCCTCTCTTCTAGGGTCCTAGTGGGTTTCCTCTGTACCCACTACACAGAGCAAATGGCGCTGTGTGCTGGATACAGCTGGTTGGCTTTTTTGTCCCCTCACCACTAGCCTTTAGGCCGTGGCGTGCGTTACCGCGCGGGTTTTGGCGTGCCTAGGTTTTCAAGGTTCCGTGGGTGCACCCGTGGCGCACCCGTGGGGCATGCCCCACTTGTACCTAGTCTACCCACACGGCATGCGGGTATTCACCCACGGGTTATGCACACAATTCCTACACATTACGCAAGTCTAGTACAGCTAGTAATCATTACTAGGTAAATGCATGCCGTGCGGTCGCATTTGCGGCCGCGCGATGGAATCACACACACGTTGGGCGCGCGCACGCGCGATGGCATACACAGGTGCCTGTTGTCAAGACAAAACGGTAAGATTTCACGAAAAAACTTATGCAACATACGTTGTTTAACTATCGCAACCCGTGGTAGACCGTGAGAGGCGATACACGGCACACATGATGCAATAATGAGTAGTAACCCACGATGTTTATGCACGCTAGTGTAAATGCGGTCTTGTGACGCTGTAAACCAGCATGTAAACGGCACAATAGGCCGATTGATTGCGCACAATCTAAAATTTTATGCATAAACATGCGGGTTTTGGGCCTGTTTTATGCATTTACACGTTAGTTTGGCGGGTACCGTGAGAGGGTGACCGTGGTGTTCACCATATCAACTAACAGGCTGTTCACGAACAACTACAGATGCAATGTGGTGAACAATGCGTATCTGTTCACGATAACGACTAGGTGAGAGTACGTGAACATAGGCATTGTACGGTTCACGAACGGGTAACGGGTACGGTTCACGAACGGGTAACGGGTACGGTTCACGAACGGGTAACGGGTACGGTTCACGAACGGGTAACGGGTACGGTTCACGAACGGGTAACGGGTACGGT
>Ga0326512_10000062_pt1 | contig 89789 bp, 66 predicted proteins | sample 1_2617_0518_D_FD_203652 | JGI IMG/M metagenome (GOLD analysis project Ga0326512, IMG submission 203652) | Bovine rumen microbial communities from UC Davis, California, United States - 1_2617_0518 | ecosystem: Host-associated > Mammals > Digestive system > Stomach > Rumen | place: USA...
CCAGTGCCGGTTTCAGGATATTGGCGGCATCCATGGCACCCTCACCACCACCGGCACCTACCAGCGTGTGGATCTCATCGATGAAGAGGATGATGCGTCCCTCACTCTTCGTCACCTCGTTGATGACGCTCTTCAGACGCTCCTCGAACTCACCCTTGTATTTCGCACCAGCCACCAAGGCACCCATATCCAGGGAGTACAACTGCTTGTCTTTCAGGTTCTCAGGTACGTCACCACGGACGATACGCTGGGCAAGTCCCTCTACTATTGCCGTCTTACCTGTACCCGGCTCACCAATCAGTATCGGGTTGTTCTTTGTACGACGGGAGAGAATCTGCAACACCCGGCGGATCTCATCATCACGTCCGATGACAGGGTCGAGCTTTCCTTGTCGGGCAAGGTCCACCAGGTTCTTGGCATATTTCTCCAGCGACTGGTAGTTGTCGTCAGCCGACTGCGACTGCACCTTCTGTCCCTGTCGCAGCTCATGGATGGCGGCACGCAGGTCTTTCTCCGTGATGCCCGCATCCTTCAGGATCCGTCCTGCCGTGGCTCCATCCGTCAGCAGAGCGAGTAGGACTGGCTCCACACTCACGAACTCATCACCCATCTTCTGGGCGTAGTCCTGTGCCTTCAGCAATACCTTGTTGGCATCACTCGACAGATAGGGCTCACCGCCCTGAACACGGGGCAGATGCTGTAGCTCCTGTCCAACGAGCATGTCTATTTGCTGACCGTTGACACCGAGCTTCTGAAACAGAAAGTTCACGACGTCCTTTGCCTTTGCCATCATACCGGCAAGCAAGTGTGTCGGCTCTATGGTCTGCTGACCATTCCGTTGCGCGATATTGACCGCCTCCTGTACGGTCTCCTGCGCCTTGATAGTGAATTTGTCTAATGTCATAATTTTGTCCTCCTATTCTTTTAATTGTTTCTGCCGACTAGCGGACAAACAGTGTGCCGAGCAGAGGGAAACCGACAAAATGGCGGTTTTAAATGACATTCTGTCTTGCTTGATGGGGATAATCGTCCTGACTTTTCTTTGTTAAGGAGTTAGAAGGAGATGGAACGGGATATCTGGAACAGGGGTTAACAGCCTTTGTTACAGGGGTAAAGTGGCAGGGAAACAGGGAGAAAGGTAGTTTCTTTCGTATTTTTAGCGGCCGCCAAAAATAATCATAGCGCCCGCTACGAATAATCATAGCGGGCGGCAAAAAGATGAGTAGCGAACGCTAAAATCTCTTTCTAACTTCCTAGAAGAACAGCATGCGCTCTAGCCAGTAGACGAGGATACCACAGAGGTAACCTACGAAGGCGATCCATGTGATATTCTTCAGATACCAGCCGAAGGTGATTTTCTCCAGACCCATGACGACGACACCAGCGGCAGAGCCGATGATGAGCATGGAACCTCCCACACCGGCACAGTAGGCAAGCAGCTGCCAGAAGATTCCATCGACAGCCATCGCTCCTTCTGCGGCAACAGGATACATTCCCATACATCCGGCAACTAGTGGCACGTTATCGACAATGGATGAGAGTACACCAATGATACCGTTGATGAGGTAGTAGTTACCAGAGAATGCCTCATTGAGTCCCTCACCCATCGCGGTCAGTACACCAATCTCCTGCAGGACGGCGACAGCCATCAGAATACCCAGGAAGAACATGATGGTGGAGAGGTCGATCTTCGACATGATGTCACTCACACGTTTTGCCATCGTATCGTCCTCATCGGTATTATAGTGGAAGATCTCTGTGGTGGTCCACAGGATACCCAGTACCAGCAGGATACCCATAAACGGGGGCAGGTGGGTGATTGTCTTGAAGATGGGAACGAAGACGAGACCGCCGACACCCAGCCAGAAGATGATGTCACGCTGGATCTTCGTAAACTGACTTGTCGTTGCCTTTGGCAAGTTCTGCTCTTTATCGAACTTCCCTTTCAGGTGCAGGCTGATGATGAAAGCAGGAATAATCATCGATACCAGTGATGGGATGAAGATCTCGGTGATGACACCCTGGGTGGTGATGACTCCCTTGATCCATAGCATGATGGTCGTCACGTCGCCAATGGGCGAGAAGGCACCTCCGGCGTTGGCGGAGATAATGATAAGGGCGGCATAGAGCAGTCGCTCCCCTCGTGCCTGTACGAGTTTGCGTAACACCATAATCATCACGATGGACGTGGTGAGGTTGTCGAGGATTGCCGAAAGGAAGAATGTCATGAAAGCGACACGCCACATCAGTTTCCGTTTCGAGCGTGTCTTCAGGGCATCACGTACAAAGTTGAAACCACCATTGGAGTCTACAATCTCAACAATGGTCATGGCTCCCATCAGAAAGAACAAGGTACCTGCGGCATCACCCAGATGATGCTCAATGACTTCCGCGATGTGATGAATGACCTCTTCACCTGCGATGGCTGGGTAGAAAGATGTCGGGTTCATCATCAACAAGGTCCAGCAGACCACACACATCAGCAGGGCAATCGCAGCCTTGTTGACTCTCGTCAGGCTCTCGAGGGCGATGCAGGCATAGCCGATAACGAAAGCGACGACGATACAGATAGATAATGTTGTCATAGTATTATTATAAATAGTTTATTTGATTAAGTTACCAAGGATGTCACGGGTGAGCTCCCTCGTCGCAGAACGGGTAGCGGCACTGGTGGCATTCTTCACCACACGACCTGTTGCGGAAGTCCTGGACTTGGTCTTCTTACCTGTTATCTTGTCGCTGACATAGGTGCCCAGGATGGCGGCGAGGGTAGAGGTGATGGCTGTGATAATCGCCTTCAGCACCTTACTCATCATACCAGGCTTCTTCTTCTCTTCCTTGGCAGGCTTCTCGGAACTCTCTGAGATCTCGGTGTTCTCGGAAGTTTCAGCAAGGGCTCTCTCCTTTGCCTCCTTCAGCAGTACCTCAAAGGCACTCTCACGATCTACGGGGGTGTCGTACTTACCATAGATACGACTTTGTTTGATGATATCGAGACGTTGTCCTTCCGTCACTGCTCCTATCTGGGAGAGTGGGAAGAGAATCTTGGCACGCTCTACGATAGAAGGAGCGCCCTTCTCATCAAGGAAGCTGACAAGAGCCTCACCTGTCTCCAGGTTCATGATCGCTTCGTCGGTCTTAAATGCCGGGTTGGCACGGAAAGTATCCGCTGCCGTCTTCACCGCTTTCTGGTCTTTCGGGGTATAGGCACGCAGAGCATGCTGTACACGATTACCCAACTGTCCGAGGATGTTCTCAGGGATATCACTGGGACTCTGGGTGATGAAGTAAATACCCACACCCTTTGAGCGGATGAGTCGGATGACCTGCTCTATCTTGTCGAGCAACGCCTTAGAGGTATCGGTAAACAACATGTGTGCCTCGTCGAAGAAGAACACGAGTTTCGGTAGGGCGAGGTCTCCCACTTCGGGCAGGGTGGTGTAGAGCTCTGAGAGGAGCCACAACAGATACGTGGAGTAGAGCTTGGGCTGCAGCATCAACTTGTCTGCGGCGAGCACGTTCATCACACCCTTTCCGCCCTCACACTGCATGAGGTCGTAGATGTCAAAAGAGGGCTCACCGAAGAACTTGTCGGCACCCTGATTCTCTAACTGCAGGAGGGAGCGCTGGATGGCTCCGATAGTGGCAGAGGAGATATTACCATATTTCGTCGTGTAGTCCTTGGCGTTCTTAGATACCCAGTCAAGCATCGAGCGCAGGTCTTTCACATCAATGAGTAACAATCCTCGCTCGTCAGCGATACGAAACACGATATTCAGGACACCGTCCTGTGTCTCGTTGAGTCCCATAAGGCGTGACAGCAACTGCGGACCCATCTGTGAGATAGTGGCACGCATGGGGTGTCCCTGTTCACCGAATACGTCAAAGAAACGGACGGGACAAGCCTGAAACTCTGGGTTCTCGATGCCGAACTCTGGGAGTCGTTTCTCAATGAAACCACTCATCTTACCAACTTGGGAGATACCACTGAGGTCTCCTTTCATATCAGCCATGAAGCAAGGTACGCCTGCCTGACAGAAAGTCTCTGCCATCACTTGCAGGGTGACCGTCTTACCAGTACCTGTAGCACCTGCAATGAGTCCGTGGCGGTTAGCCATCTTACCAGTGATGCTAAGTGCGCCGTTAGCGCAATGGGCGATATACAGCCCGCGTTCTTTGTCGTACATAGTTTTATAGTTTTCGTTGTTTCGTTATATCGTGATTCCGTGATTCCGAAGATTAGGATAGGTCGGCAAGCTCTATCACTTTATCGACGGCAGCACTGAGTCCGTCAACACTCTTACCGCCTGCCTGAGCGAAATGAGGCTGTCCGCCACCACCGCCCTGGATGAGTTTGGCTGCCTCACGAACCATCTGACCTGCATTCAGACCATGATCGCTGACCATATCGTCACTCATCATGATGGACAGTTGAGGCTTGTTGTTGTCGTGAGAGCCGATGACACAAAGCAGTGAGCCTTCGACATTGGCACGTACTTTGAAGGCAAGGTCCTTGGCGGCGGCAGGAGCCATGGGCAGTACGGTCGCGATGACCTTCACACCGTTCACCACACGAGCCTTCTCAACTAGTCGTTGAGCTGCACGTTCAACGGCTTGTGCCTGGAATCCTTCAATTTCCTTCTTCATAGAGTCGTGTTCCTCGATATATTTCTTGATAACCCCCTGCAGATCCTTCGCGTTATTAAAGAACGACTTGATATTCTTCAGGATGTCTTCCATCTGGTAGAACCGCTCCTCGCAGTCCTTACCTGTGGTGGCCTCAATACGACGGATACCAGCGGCAACACTACTCTCAGAGATAATCTTAAAGAAGCCGATACGACCTGTTGAGGAAGCATGGATACCACCACAGAACTCACAAGACGGTCCAAAGCGTACCACACGTACCTTGTCACCGTATTTCTCACCGAAGAGGGCGATGGCACCGAGCTTCTTCGCCTCGTCGAAAGGAACATCACGGTGCTCGTCGATATGGATGTCCTGACGAATCATATCATTGACCATCCGTTCTACCTCGCGCAACTGTTCGTCGCTGACTTTCTCGAAATGGGAGAAATCGAAACGCAGTGTGTCAGAAGAGACAAAAGAACCCTTTTGCTCTACGTGGTCGCCCAATACCTGCTTCAACGCATAGTCGAGAAGGTGGGTGGCGGTATGGTTGGCAGCAGAGGCATTCCGTTTGTCAGTATCCACGCATGCCATAAACTCTGCCGTCGGATCCTTAGGCAGTTGCTTGACGATATGTACGCTCTGGTTGTTCTCACGCTTGGTGTCGATGATCTCGATGGTCTCGTTCTCGTTGACGAGGACACCAGTGTCACCAACCTGTCCACCCATCTCACCATAGAATGGTGTGGCGTCAAGGACGAGTTCGAAAAACTCATTTTTCTTCTGTGTCACCTTGCGATAGCGCAGGATATGACAGTTGTATTCGGTATAATCGTAACCGACGAACTGCTGCTCACCTGGTGTTAGTTCTGTCCAGTCGCTATTCTCGACGGCAGCGGCATTGCGGGCACGCTCTTTCTGTTTCTGCATCTCTACATTAAACTGCTCCTCATCAACGGTGAAGCCGTTCTCACGACAGATCAGCTCTGTAAGGTCGAGGGGGAATCCATAGGTGTCGAACAGACGGAAAGCCTGAACACCATCCAATTGGTTCTTACCCTGTGCCTTAAGCTCTTCCATCGCCTTGTCGAGCAGGGCGATACCTTTGTCAAGGGTACGCAGGAAAGAGTCCTCCTCCTCCTTGATGACCTTGGTAATCAGTGTCTGCTGTGCCTTCAGCTCAGGGAAGGCATCACCCATCTCATGGACGAGGGTGGGAATCAATTTGTAGAGGAAGCCGTCCTTTTGTCCGAGGAAGGTATAAGCATAGCGTACGGCACGACGCAGGATACGTCGGATGACATAGCCAGCCTTGGCATTGCTTGGCAGTTGCCCGTCTGCAATCGAGAAAGCGACGGCACGAAGGTGGTCAGCACAAACACGCATGGCAACGTTGGTTGCCTCAGAGCTCTCAGAGTCCTCAGAGTCCTCTGAAATATAGCGGATACCTGTGATGTCTTCCTCCGCCTTGATGATAGGCTGGAAGACATCAGTATCGTAGTTGGAGTGCTTACCCTGCATCATACGTACCAGACGCTCGAAGCCCATACCGGTGTCAATGACATTCATGGAGAGTTTCTCCAACGATCCGTCAGCCTTGCGGTTGAACTGCATGAACACAAGGTTCCAAATCTCAATGACCTGAGGGTCGTCCTGGTTGACGAGTTCACGACCTGTCTTACCTGAGGCAGCTTTCTGTTCTGGGGTACGAGAATCTACATGAATCTCAGAGCAAGGACCACAGGGACCTGTGTCGCCCATCTCCCAGAAGTTGTCGTGCTTGTTACCATTGATGATATGGTCCTCAGGAACATGCTTAGCCCAGTATTTCGCTGCCTCATCGTCACGAGGAATGTTCTCTTCGGGTGAACCCTCGAATACGGTAACATAGAGATCTTCTGGATTCAGTTTCAGCACATCTACCAGATACTCCCATGCCATATCGATGGCACCTTCCTTGAAATAGTCACCAAACGACCAGTTGCCTAACATCTCGAACATGGTGTGGTGGTAGGTGTCATGACCTACTTCCTCCAAGTCGTTATGCTTACCACTGACACGCAGACATTTCTGGGTATCGGCACGGCGGCGTGGCTCTGGGTCACGGGTACCCAATATAATATCCTTCCACTGGTTCATACCTGCATTGGTGAACATCAGGGTAGGGTCATCTTTAATTACCATCGGGGCAGAGGGTACAATAGCGTGTTGCTTCTGCTCGAAAAACTTCTTAAACGATTCGCGAATCTCGTTAGCTGTCATCATATTTTATCTAAGTATTTTGTATTTTGACTGCAAAATTACAAAAAAGCCAGAGAAATACAAAGTATTTCCCCGACTTTTATGCGTATCGCTTCCTTTTCTGCTTTATGGAACAGACTGGATGTTGATACTACCGTCTTTCAATCCGTTAGCAACGCACTTCAACTGGATATTCCCCGCATAACGATTGCTTTGTATCAGTACTTGGGCATAGCCGTTGAAAGCAGGGATACTGAACTCTTTACAGTCTTTGTCCTTCGGATGGTCGGCACCAAGATAGGAAGGATCGCCATTGCCTGCGCCGATGATGCGTCCATTACCCTCCAGACGGAATGTGAGCATAGGACAGGCATCTGGAACGAAACGTCCCTTAGCATCCTTCAGTTCTATGTTCACGACGGCAACATCTAGTCCGTCGGCAGTGATCGTCTGTTTGTCGCTTGTCACAATAATCTTGTCGGCAGGTTTCGTTGTCTCTATTGTCTCAGTGAGGATACGTTTGCCATTCTTATAGCCGATGGCTACCACCTTGCCGGGTTGATAGGTCGCTTTCCATTTCAGATGCCCGTTCTTGGGCATTGTTTGTCGTCCAAGTTTCTTTCCATTAACAATCAGTTCTACCTCGTCGCAGTTGCTGTATGCCCATAGCTCTATTTCCTCACCTTCATGACCTTGCAGGTTCCAGTGAGGGAAGAGATGGAGAGTAGGCTCGTCGGTCCACCATGACTTCAGATACCATGCCTCGTCTTTCCAGAATCCGCAATAGTCGAGAATGCCGAATTCCGAGTCGTGGGCAGGATATGACAAGGGGTTGGGCTCTCCACGGTAGTCGAAACCTGTCCAATAGAATAGTCCTGCCGCCCATGGACGGTCGGCATAGAACTGCCAGCCACGCTCGATAACGTTCTCGATATGATGGTGAGTCGTGTCGCGATTCATGGCTACCATGTGTCCTGGTTGGTCGGGACTATTGAAATAGACACCACGTGTCCCACAACCTGTTGTCTCCTCGGTACCTACGATCTTCCATGTGGGATGATTCTTCTTACGGTTGTCCACATCATTCTGCATAATATAGTTAAAGCCCACGACATCAAGTCCTTTGATCATTTCTCCGCCTCCGGCATTGGCGATGGTCGAATGGCGGGTAGGGTCGAGCAACCTGGTATATTCCCTCATAGCTGCCGCAATCCGAGTACCTTGAATGGTATTCTCGATGCCCCATTCCTCGTTACCATCGCTCCAAAGAATGACAGATGGATGATTGCGGTCTCGCTTGATCATGTTTTCCAACAGACGCAGATGTTCTGTGTTGATACCTGTCAGACGGTTTTCGTCAATGACGAGGATACCCTCACGGTCGCAAATGTCAAGGAGTGCTGGTGTCATCGGGTTATGGGAGGCACGATAGGCATTACAACCGAATTGCTTCAATTGTTGGATGCGCCATGCTTGTAACGCATCAGGGATGGCGGCACCCACACCGGCATGGTCTTGGTGCAGATTGACACCCTTCAATTCCATAGGTTTGCCATTCAGTAGGAACCCCTTATCGGCATCAAAAGCGACCTCACGGAAACCTGTCGTCGTGGTATAGACATCGGTCACCAGACCGTTCACCTTAATGGTGGTCTCTACCTGATAGAGGTAAGGGTCTGTCGTGCTCCACAGATGAGGATTGTTGAATGTCAGCTGCTGCTTGCAACCACTCGTCTGCTTACCTTGCAAATCAAGGGTGGCAGCGGTGGCTTTTCCCACCTCCTTGCCATCAGCGTCCAACAAACGTTGTTCAATCTGACAGGATTGTGCTTCCAGCGTGCTGTTATGAATCTCTGTGTCGATATGTATGATGGCTTCGTCATAGGGTGATTTCAAGTCAGCATAGACAAAAGTACCAAAGGGTGCCACACTGATAGTGCCTGTCTTGATGAGCCACGCATCACGGTAGATTCCTGCTCCCTCATAGAACCAGCCTTCCTCCAGGGTGGCATCGGCACGGACGCAGATGAGGTTGTCACCCCCATAGTTCACATATTCTGTCACGTCATAGACCTGGGTGGCATAACCGCTGGGCTCTGTACCCAGATAAAAACCGTTGAACCACACCCGTGCATTGCGGAAAATACCATCGAACTGCAAACTGATCTGTTTGCCAAGGTCTTCTTTCTCGATATGGATGCTCTTACGATACCATCCCACACTGGTCTCCGGATACTTATATCCGACGGTCTTATAACCATGGGAATGACTTGCTTTCTGCTCATAGGGCAGAGTCGTTACCCAGTCGTGAGGAATCCGTACCTCCTCCCATTTTGAGTCGTCAAACTTAGCAGAATAAGGTCCCTCGTTGTGAATCGAGTTCGCTTTGGTCAGATAGTTAAAATATTCCGTTCCGCATCCGAAATCCTTGGCAGGGTCAGAAGCATTACCAAAGGCGAATTTCCATCCATCATCCAATCGGATAGTCTCTCTGGCGTTTTGTGCATTCAAGGTAGCGATACCCATCCAGGCTACCACTACCATCATCCATTTTCTTAGGTTCATTTTGTATGTTTAGAGATGAATATTTTTCCTCCCTGAATGTATAATCCCCTCGACGGAATACTTGAGAGCTGGTGTCCATAGAGATCGTAGATAGCTTGGTCGGAATGCTGGTTGCTAATCTTGGTTGTCTTGATGGAGGTATATGCATCCCATCCTGCCGACAAGTCTTCGAGGGTGACGACACGTTCGTCACTCATACATTTTGTCCATTCCTCCTTACTAGTCTTGTCGACAAACTTGCCATCCCATGTCTGATACCAAGGCATCCACCACGACCAGACAGCCTCTTCGTCAAACTCCTTGTCGATATCGGGGATAGGACCGTTCTCAGATAAGGCGAGGATTTTTTTACCACCAGTTAGCTTCTTGAGATTGTCGAAAGTGACATAGTTGCTGGAGTAGTCGAAGTCTGGGTTATAGATATCTGCTGAAACGACATCGTAGTAGGCTTCACCGGGATCCCAGTCTTGGTCGTATTCGCCAGCGTTCCATACCCAGATGACATTATGGACCCCTTTCACATTCACCATCTCGTCGAAGACGAGAAGGTAAAGCTTCTTGAAGTTTACAGCACCTTCTGCACCCCACCAGAACCAACCTCCACTTGCCTCATGTAAGGGACGGAAGATGCAGGCGATACCTGCATTTTGCAGTGTCAGAAAATGGTCGGCAATCGCATCAATATCCTTGATGATATTCTGATAAAGAGTAGAGGAGGTATTCCAACTACCGTCGGTCTTGAGGGCATTGGAAATCTTCATGTTACAATCTGCGGTATAGAACGCATTCGTATTGCGGCTGGGATCGCGCCAGTGCCAGGTGAAGGCAGGAATACCTCCACGCTGCCAAGTGTCCTTTGCCAATTCAATGATATCATTGGTATAATCTTTGCTATATGATGTTGTTTCATCTTTTCCTGTGGCATTCATGAAATCAAAACCGATGAGGGCAGGATACTTGCCAGATGCTTGGTAGACAGCCTTGACATCATCATGCTGGGTCACGTTTCCATTGGCGGATTTCATATCACCAGTCATGATACCAGAGATGGTCTTCTTGCCGAAATTGTTATAGAGGAAAGAGTATAACGTCTTGGCGCATTTCGCAGCTTGTGGATCCACAGGTGATGAGGAGATATTGAACGGTATCGGACTGCTATTCTTTTCGATGCGTATGTAGTCGATACGGAACCATGTCCAATTAGGACTGATGATAATGGTATTGCTGCCTTGACTCATGAAGTAGGTGCCTACAGCAGTTTCGGTCTGTTCGTTCTTGATTTGGAAGGTACCGGTGCTGCCATTAACGGAAAGATTGGCCACTTTCTCACCATAAAGTCCGTCGTAGCCAACATAAATAGTGTACTTCCCCTTTTCCGAAGCGGTAAAGGTAAAAGTGATCTTTGCGGTTCCTTCTGTTAACTGAAGTGCTTTGCCTCCAGAATACTTGCTATCAGAAACAACTGTGCAGTCGACATAGTTGGCATTCTCAGCTTCCAGTTTTGTACCACTTTGTGCAAAGGTTCCAATGATACTGCTTAAAATGAATATAAAAGATAAGGATAACTTTTTCATGATGATTATTTATTTGATGATTAAACGATATGAGATGACATCACGGGCTTTGACGGTCAGTTGACGTTCTGTCTTGTTTTTAAGACTCGTCTTACCTTCCATCTTGTGTGTCCATAAGTTGTATACCTGATAGACTTTTGTGTCAAAAGAGGTGCTTAGACCACTGACCTCTTTGTCTGTCAGGTTAAAGTCTTGCCAGTTGAGTGCATAGGTGGTATCCTGTTTGGTCGGATTGAGAATGGTAAATGCCCAATCACCTCCGGCAAGAGGCTTGAACCAGAATTGCAGTCCGTCTTTATCACAGTAATGCAGTCCCTGTATACCCAGCGTGTCCTGGTCAATGGCTATCATCTCCTTGTTCATAATGATGTTTTTGGTAGCCTCACTCATGGAACGGAGGTCGTTACCCAGAATGAGTGGACTCGCCATCATACACCACATAGTGAAATGAGCACGGTCCTCATTCTCCGTCATACCATTACCCACCTCCAGCATGTCAGGATCGTTCCAGTAACCTTTTCCAGCATACTGACGAAGGGAGTCGTTGAACTGGATGCACTGCATCACACCAAATTGGGTGTAGCCTGCCTCAAAGACGCGCAAAGAGTCAAAGTCACACCAGATATCAGGAGTCGTGCGCCAGGAATGACCAATCTCCTTTGCCCATTTCCAAGGACGACTATTGCCCCATTCACACATGCTGAGGAAGATGGGACGACCAGCAGCACGTAGCGCATCGCTGATCAACTGATAGGCTCCTTGGGGATTCACATTGGTCGTGTTGCACCAGTCGTATTTCAGATAGTCCACTCCCCAACGGGCGTACTGGATGGCGTCTTGGTATTCATGTCCCAACGAACCGGGCATACCAGCACAGGTACCAGTTCCAGCATCACTATAGATACCCAGTTTCAATCCTTTGCTATGGACATAATCGGCAACAGCCTTCATACCATTGGGGAATTTCACAGGGTCAGCCTGGATGAACCCGTCTGCATCACGTTTTCCGTGCCAGCAGTCATCAATATTAATATAGGTATAGCCAGCATCACGCAACCCGCTTTCCACCATGGCGTCGGCAATGCCTTTAATCACTTCCTCAGAGATATTTCCCTGAAACTTGTTCCATGTGCTCCATCCCATCTGCGGGGTGTCAGCGAGATGTTCCCATTTCTGAGCCTTTCCTGGCATTACCATGAGGGCGAAGAAAGCACCCATCATCATTTTAAGTTTTAGATTCTTCATAATTAGTAGTGTTAATGATTTTGCTGCAAAGATAATCTAAAAAAATGAAAGATGCAATAGCATCTAGTCGTTATGATACATTTTTGCAACATTTGTGACATATACTCTTGTGCTATTAGTTTATATAATTCAGAAAAAAGGGTTAACTTTGCAGCAGTAATTAGAACCTAAGAATTATGCGGAAATTTTTTGCGTTGATAATCTTATTTGTAAGCATTCTGTCAATTCATGCACAGAAGAATCTGCAATTCCATCATATAAACACAAAAGGTTATAGTGTACGTGCCGTTTATCGTGACATAAATGGTATAGTATGGTTAGGTACTTCTTCTGGAATACTGAGTCTACCCCAGTTGGAGAGCAGGAATCCTGGTGGCTACCAGCGATTTTCTTCCAACATTAATATGAGTGTCAATAAGATTACTGGTGATTCGGAAGGTGGTCTGTGGGTCAAAACGATAGATAATGATGTCTATTATTATCATCCACAGCGTAATGAGTTTGTAGAGGACGCCCCTGCTATGTTGGCGAAAAGAGACATTACTGTCTGGAAAGAATTTGATGTAAATGCTGATCAAGAAGGGCATACGCTTGTCACTAAAGACAATAAACTTTATTGGTTGGATCAGAGGACCGGAAAAGTGACAGTACTTTCTGTAGGTACGAGAGAGCACATCGTTGCCGTATGTCGAAACAAATCCAATTATGCCCTTATTTCCAATAAGAGCCTGTATGTACTTTCCATCAAAGAAAAGCGGATGAGTCGTCAGGTGCCACTTCCAGAAGAGTACCATGCTCATAAACTTATCAATATGGATGAGGCAGGCAATGTCTGGGTGTGGTCAGATAATAAGGTGTGGAAATATCATCATGTTCTACATCAATGGACAATGGTTGCTCAGATTCCTTCTGATATCGTGGGATTTCAATTGGACGGAGAACAACAGCTATGGATGGCAACGGATTCCGATGGTATTTACCTTTGTGATATTGATGGGCACATTCTTACTCATTTATTGCATTCCACGTGGGATGTCAATAGTCTTCAAAGTAATAAAATAGACATGCTGTACTATGACAAAGAGAGACAGGCGATGTGGGTGTCCTATGCCAAAGGCGGTTTGTCAATTTGTACAAGTCATCAGGATAACTATTCCCTCAACAATATTGTAGATGTTACGACGCAAGAGTCCACTTCCGATGTTCTTACTTTTTCGCCTTCATCTCAAGGAGAGGGCATGTGGATAGGAATGGAGAATCGTGGTGTATACCTGCATGATGGGAATACAGAAAAAAATATTGTGAGAAATGGCTCGGCTACAGCTCTTCGTACAGGTAAGGATGGCTCGCTTTGGATGGGACTCTATCAACAAGGGTTGTGGCACAGACAGCCGAATGGCTATGTCACTCACTATTTCAAGGGTAGTTCTCCCTATGATGTCGTTGAGAATGATAAAGGCGATCTTTTTGTTGCTTTATTAGGGGAGGGAGTTTGGTGGCTTAACCCTGTTACAGGTGATACCGTAAGCACTCATTTGATACCTCTTTATGCATTAGATATAGCGTATCATAAACATCATCTGTTTGCGGCAACGACAGAGGGGCTCTTTACGATGGATAAGGACTTCGTTTGGAAGAAAATGTGTGACGGGCGCTTCCGCTACTTATGTATTGACAAGGACGATTATATCTGGGTATTGGGTAATGAAGGCTGTGAGGGTTTGACTTTGTTGAATGCCAATTGTAGGGAAGTGGACGTGTTAGCTGATTTAAAGAATGCCCCATTGAAGAATATTTCTGTGGATAAGGATGGGAATATCTGGATCGTCACTCCCACGGAATTACTGATGTTACGACATCACGCAGAGGATAGGAGTAAGTTTGACCGTTACTCTTTCAATATCAATCCTGATGGTAAGCAACTGTATTATAATTTCCGTGCCAGTGAGATAGATGCGAATGGTATTCTTTGGCTGGGTACGACAACGGGATACCAGCAGGTGGATACCCGTAAACTCTTGTCAAAGGTCAACCACCAAAGCAAGACGTGTCAGTTGTTGTTGAGTGCCGTTAGTGTTAATGACAAGCAATTAACTCCTCAGACACTTGGAAAAGATATTATTTTCATCCATGAGCTCTCTTTAAGTTATAATGAGAATAATCTGGTGATAGAGTGTTCCAACCCGAATGATGATGGTTTTTCAGCAGATGCTTATTATTATCAGTTGAAAGGACTCTCAGACGCCTGGCATCCTATAGAGGGACGGACTATCGTCTTCTCAAACCTGCCGTCAGGTGATTATCAGTTACTTACCCGTACGCAATTCTCACAACCGAGTCTGTTGCTGGCAATACATATCGCTCCACCGTTCTGGTTGTCTTGGTGGGCATTTCTTCTATATCTGGTTGTTACGGCCTTGGTGATTTGGGGTATCGTCCGTTATTATCATCATCGGCGAGTGTACAAACAGCGGATCCATGAGCTACAACTGCAACAGGAGCAGCAAGAGCAGATGAATGAGATGAAACTCCGTTTCTTTACCAATATCAGTCATGACCTGCGGACACCGTTGTCTTTGATTATCAGTCCAGTGGAGGAACTGTCTAAGCGAGTAAAAGACCCTCAGCAGTTGTCTACCCTTCAGATGATTCATCGCAGTGCGGACCATCTGCTTTCTTTAGTAAACCAGATTCTTGATTTCCGCCGTCTGGAATCAGGACGGGAGAAGCTGGTTTCTTCCTATGGTGACATCATTACTTTGCTGAGGGATATCTGTAACGCTTTCCAGCTGAAAGCAGATAAAGAGCATATTAAGTTCTCCTTCCAGTCGTACGTGGAGCATGTGGATACTTTCTTCGACAAAGACAAGATGACAAAGATCATGATGAATCTCTTGTCGAATGCTTTTAAGTTCACTGATGCAGGAGGAAGTGTAACTGTAGGTGTGGATATCGCCGACCGTCAGGTGGTTGTGACAGTTGCTGATACAGGTGTGGGTATTCCAGATGCAGACAAAAACCGAATCTTCGACCGTTTCTTCCAGTCTGCGTCCGGCAACCGTATGTCTATGGGAAGCGGCATCGGTCTGCATATCGTACGTGAATATGTGCGTCTCCAAGGTGGGGACATCACGGTGTCTGACCAACCAGAGGGGCAAGGCTCTGTGTTCCGGTTCACCATTCCTTTGAGGAAGAATGCCGATCAGTCAAAGCTTATAGAAGAAGTCTCCTCCATGGATAGTCGGCAGGAAAGTGCCAGTCGTCGGGCTTCAGAATCGGAAGGTTTGCCAACACTATTGCTTGTTGAGGATAATCAGGATTTCCTTACCTATATGAAACAATCATTAGAAGGGGATTACAATATCTTGACCGCTGTCAATGGTGTTGAGGCTCTTGATGTGTTGAGAAAGAGGGACGTTGATATGATTACCAGTGATGTGATGATGCCGGAGATGGATGGGTTAGAACTTTGCCATCGGGTAAAGACAGATATCAACACTTCGCATATCCCTGTGATACTTTTGACTGCTAAGAGCATGGCTGGTGACGAACTGGAGGGGTTGGAGGCTGGTGCTGATGATTATATCACGAAACCTTTTAGTATGGAAATTCTCCGACAGCGCATCCATAAGTTAGTGGAGAGAAATCAAAAGCAGCATGAGCGTTTTGCTAAGGAGGTGGATATCGAGCCTTCCGAGATTACTGTGACATCCCTTGATGAGCAATTTATCGCACAGGCAATCAGTATCGTGGAGGCTCATATCAGCGAGTCTGATTTTGGTGTTGAGGAGTTAAGTAACGAGATGGGGGTCCATCGTTCCCAGTTATATAAGAAGCTCTACCATCTGACAGGTAAGACTCCTGTGCTGTTTGTCCGCTTGTTGCGTCTCAAGAGAGGTAAGCAATTATTGGAGCAAAGTGGCATGTATGTCTCTGAGGTCGCCTATCAGGTGGGCTTCAATTCCCCACGCCTATTCTCCAAGTATTTCAAGGAAGAGTTTGGGGTGACTCCTAAGGAAATGACAAAATAATGAATACAAAGGTCTAGAATGAACATTAATCATACATCCCACATCAGCTTTCAGTCTTCAGCCTTCATACATCATACATCAGGAACCAGTCCCTTGGCATCTCATAGGTAAAAGGTTACTGGTAACGGGGTGTTAGTGCCTACCTTCGAGGGAGTTAGGTACGCCCTTTCAACCGTTCGGCTATAGCCAAACGACTGAACGGCTCCAGCCAAACACCTGAACGCCTATAGCCGAAAGCAAACCGCTCAAAAAACAGTCGCTGTCCGGGTGTAGGATGGTAGCAGGATTGTAGCACCATTGTAGCACGATAAATCCCAATCGTGCTACAGGCTCCACCCTTTATTTATCGGCATTTCACCCACATTGTAGCAGGGATAGCAGGATTTTACTTTCGAACGAGAGTATCATCAAGGCTTCAGAGAAGACTAAAAGATACAAATAAATGAGTAAAGTCCCAAATTATTGTTCGAGAAACTTACGTGGGTGTAAAAAAGGTTGGTGGAAATTTGCAAATATCAAGAATAGTTCATATCTTTGCATCATCAGTATATAAAGAAAGATGATTATGGCATTGAATCTGAACAAGAATTTGAAACTGTACTATTCCATCAAGGAGGTGGCTGAGATGTTTGGCGTCAACGAGAGCACGCTGCGCTATTGGGAGACGGAGTTTCCTTATCTGAAACCTAAGACATCTGGTCCCGCTAAGATTCGTCAGTATCAGCAGAAGGATATCGATCAGATTAAGTTGATTCATAATCTCGTGAAAGTACGTGGTTTCAAACTTGCTGCCGCCAAGCGTATCATCAATGCCAACCGTGACGGTGCCGACAAAAGAGCACAGGTTCTCACGAAACTGATTGATGTTCGTGAGCAATTGCAAGCGTTGAAGAAACAGATGGACTATCTGCAATAGCCGTTAGTTAGTTTTTTGTTCAGGTAATATTTGCGACTCATGGGGTGATAAAAGCCTGAGCAATGTCACCATAGCAATATCTTTTTGTGTGTCGGGTAGCGATTATATCTGTATGGAAATTCTTCTGATGCCGCAGATGGCAGGCTTGTTTCCAAGTCATCGAGAAAGAGCGGTTGTAGATGGTGGCTAAGAAACCTGCCTGTTCTTTCAGTGGCAATTGCTGAAGTTGTGGATGGAGCAAGAATTGTAGTCGTATGAAAATAGCTAAATAACGGCATTGCCCCTCCATTGTGCTAAGCCGTCGGATGCGAGAGCGTCGTGCCTCTGTTCCATCCTGGAGATTGAATACGAAACCATAATCTTTGGAGAGTGCGGTTTGGTTCCAGACTGCTTCCACCTCTTCAGCGAAAGAGGGTTTCATCTGAAAGCGACCTATTGAGAAATTGGCTCCTTTCACTCCTTTTAAAATATAGAGTCCGTTGACGGTTGCGGTCTCTATCTCATCCTTCCATTTAGAATAACGGATCAGTTCAGGAAAGACAATAGCTTCTGCTAAACGAGCATCAACACCAAACTCCTCAAAAAGAGGTTTCCATGTCGCATGATGCTCATTCACAAACTGCTCCGCTGATGTCCAGTCATCACCGAACACTTTGTGGTAGTTGGTAGAAAATGCTGTGGCACTGCCCATGATGAGCAATAGCCACAGCATAATGTATTGTCTTGCGTTTGTCATTTCAGAGTTTATAGATGCACTTCACGATTTTGTTATCATCTATCATCACCCACTCTAAATGGTCACCCTTGTTCTCAAATGAAATCGGTGAACAGCTAGTCATACCGTTGATGATGAGCTCACCCGTCTGACTGAATTCCACCTGTCGCTTACCGCTGCGACTCTTATAGACACCATAGGGTGGTTTGTTAGCACCCTGACTCGTCTGTTTCATACGTTGATCCACCTTTTTGTTGAGGCTCTCAAGCTCCGACTCGCTGATGATGCGGAACTTGCCACATTCCACCACACCATATTCCACCTCATCACCTTTCTCACGCATAGCCAGATATGGCCAATCGCAAGAGCCAAAGTCATGGAAACCTCTACACTCAAAAATTGCAAAACGCCAGCCTCCGCTAGGCAGTTCATAAATAGTCTCCGGACATACACCTCCTAATGGGAAGATCTCCGGCATTTCTTTATAGGCATCATCGAGCAAGCATCCTGTCATGATAACAGCGTTCAGGTCTGTCCTGCCAACGGCACACTGAGGAAGTTCTCCCAGATCAACCAGACGCTGCGACAGTCTGTTAAACTCTTCTGCATATTGCTTAACATTCGCAATCTGTCGCTGTAGCGATGCACGATACTCTTTTGCCGCTTCCAGACGGTAGTTATAGAGCAACTGGTCAGCATCAGCATAAAGGGCATCTATTTTTTGAGGATCTTCCTCATCACAGATTTGATCGTAGATCTTCTTTAATTTACTCTCATACTTTTTGGCGATGGCACTATAGTCATGGTTGGCTTCCTCCCTCATCTGCTGCTGATAGTTGTTGGTCAATCTGCCCACCTGAGCCTCGTAACTACTGAACGCCTTGGTCATGTCCTGAGTCTGGTTGGAAAAGTTGCGGGCATTCATAGCCATCTGCTGCATCTGCTGCACGAACTCAGGATGTGCTTTGATATAAGCCTCCTGCTCCTCCTCGCTCATCTTTTCAAACTTCTCCAGGTCCATCGTGTTGACGTTGCCTCCCAAAACCTTCGCCATCACTTTATCCTGAATGGGCTTTTTCTTCGATTCTGGGGCATTCTCATCGTTGAGGATAGCCAACTCTTCCTTGGTCAGACCAAACTGGTTCTGTATCTTACCTTCCCATTTCTGACGCAGGGCTTCCATCTCTTCATCTGAACAACCAGACTGCTCGCGCTGTAACTGGTCAGCACGGACCACTACTGCAGCAATCTTCTGGGCATATGCATCACGCTCCTCCATCGTGCTTTTTGCCATCTTCTCAGCAGAAGGCAATGGTGGCAGCTCGTTCATCAGTGCCTCGGCTGTAGTGGCTGTACTGGGTGTCAACAGACCATCCCACGTAACAGTTGAAGTCCTACGCTTGGGGATAATATCGCTTCCTTGTGCGATGGCAAGATTCGAGGCATCACCAGACTCCTCCTGTGGCATCGTCTGGGTTTCTTTCTCTGCTTTCTTACTATTACCCATCGCATTCTGCAGGGCTTTCTGCTTCAAATTCTTAAGAAACCCCTGGGCATTAGTTTCTGATGGGGTGAGCAGCATCAAGGCTGCTATCATCATAAATATCTTTTTCATATGCTATTATCGTTTGATGAATACAACACGACGGTTCTGGGCACGACCGGCCTCGGTCTTGTTATCGGCAATGGGTTCGTGGGAGCCTTTACCTACAGCCTTCAGGTTGAAGCCGTCAACGCCTAAGCCCTCCAGTGCCTTTACAATAGCCTCGGCACGCTGTTGTGACAGTGGGTCGTTGATCTTGTCAGAGCCTTGGTTGTCGGTATGACCTTGAACTTCGAAGCGAGCACTTGGATTCTTTTTCATATAGTCGGCGACTTTCATGATCTCCACCATCGACTCCTGCTTTAATGTAGCCTTGCCTGTGTCGAAGAGGATATTATTGGTCACAAACTTACCTGTCTCCTGGATGGCTTTCTCAACGGCTGAAACATCCTGTGCATTGCGGTTGTAGAGCTCAACGGCACCCTTGGCAATAACAACATTGCGGATGAAGGTGAGGTTCATATAGTCATAAGGGACTTGGAAACACATCCATGTGGGCTGGTTGACACGTGGGAGGTTCACCACCCGCTTGTCGTTGAAATAAACCTTCAGCGCACGCTTATTGAAAGACAGGGCCACATGGTTCCAACCCTTCTTGAAGCTGTATTCGAAACTACCATCGTGGTTTCCATTGAACATATAACTATGCTCTTCGGTATCACAAACACCATGTCTCAGGACGAATGCAGTCAGGTCTCCTTCATCATGTCCTTCACCTGGGTACTCAGAACGGTCTTTGGTAACGGCAAGAATCAGTTTTATGTCATTCAAGCCGATATCATTCTTGCTTGGCCAATAGTAGAAATCATATTCAATAGTGAACTCCTCTGGCAGATAGGCACCCTGCTCCTTGATGAGCGGCTGTATCTGGGCATTGTCAGTAGGATTGATGGCTTTTACACCAGCAACAGTCTTGACCTCTGTCGTACCTGAGAACATATCCCACTTAGAGGGGAACTCGCCTACCTGCTCTGCTGTTACATCATCTTGGAACATGATGACAGAGCCGCGCTTGAAGTCAGAGGAGGTAGCGACCTGTGGGTTCTCGTCAGCAGTCTCAACTTTCTCGTTGTTGTCCTTACTTTTCTTGTCCTTCTTGCCTTTTACGGCGTCTGTTGCCTCATCCTGCGCTTTGTCCATTCCTTTGTCCATCGCATTATCAACGGTGCCGTCGATTCTGTTTTCAATCTTAGACTTTGCCTTGTCTTTCAAACGGTTTAACCAACTTTGCGCATCGGCATTCATAACCATGGCAAAAGCCACGACTAGCAAAATAATCAATCTTTTCATAAACGTTATTTTTTTATGTTTTAAGTTATTGGTTATTGATAGGATATTATTGATTGGAGGGAACCCATTGGTCTTGGGTGTTGAAGACCTGTTGGATGGTGATGCCCTGAGCCTCCTTCTTGGAGAGTTGGCGGCTCCAACTGACACGCTGACTGGTTGACGCTCCTTCACCATAATTGTTATACTCCAGATATCGGGCAGTCTTCTCACGTTCTTTCTGCCAGTGGTGCCAGCCCTCTGGACGAATCTGACGAGGTAACTCACAATTCATGAAGAGTGTATAGCCATAGTCACGCCAAGGGCGCCCTAAGTATACCTTGCTGACATTCTCCGCAGCAGTAACCTTGCAGTTGTTAAAGATATAACCGTAGGGTATATCCTGTGGGGTAGAGGCGGCAGTGATATAGGAGTCTGCCTTGCAGAAGATGTCACAATGCTCAAACCATACTGTGGAGGGTCCGAAGATAAAGTCAGTGGTACCTTCGATATAGCAGTCTTTGAAATATTGACGTGAATGGGCATTACCTGTATATACAGTGTCCTGATGACCCAGGAATCGACAGTTCAGGAAGGTAAGCTTGTCGCCTACAGTAAACAGTGCCACTGCCTGTCCTAGTCGTGCAGCGTTATTCTCGACAGTGATATTCTTAAGAGTGATATAGCTACCGTCAATCCTCAAGGTATAGGTGCGGAAAGTACCCATGGGCTTACTCGTGGGAGGGTAAATGATGTTGGCATGATCATCCCATGTGATGATGGTGTTCTCTCGGTCTTCTCCGCAGATCTCGATATGAGTAAGCCATTGCGGAATGATGAGTTTCTCCTTGTAGGTACCTTTCTTCACAAAAATGACTTTATGATATTCCATGAAGGCACGGCAGACCTCAATGGCTTCCGCGATGTTGCGGAACTGACCTGTACCGTCGCGGGCTACCACGAGGGTGTCAGGATTGTCGTAAGCATTTGCCGCCTGTACACTGACCATCGTCAGCAAGGCATAGATTAGTGTTAGTAGTTTTTTCATATCGTTACATAATTTGTGTTGCTTCTTGTAAGTCATTGATGGTCTTGAGTTGATCGATAATGGTCTTCACGTCTTCACGATCATGGACACGGATCTCAATATCTCCATTAAACACGCCCTCCTCACTTGTGATAGTGAACTTATGGATGTTGACGTTCATCTGGGAAGAGATAACACTTGAGATGTCCATCACCATTCCCATACGATCAATACCTTCAATATGAATGGTGGCATCGAAGAAGAGACGTTTGTGCATGTCCCATTTGGCATCAAGGATGCGGTTTCCGTAACTGGTTTTGAGCTTGTTGGCAACAGGACAGTCACGCTTATGGATCTCTATACGGTGCTTGTTGTCGATAAATCCAAGGATATCATCCCCTGGAATGGGGTGACAGCAATGACGGAACTTATACTGTCCGATATTGTCGTCGTTGATGAAGATAGGCTTCTTGCGATTGAATTTCTCTGGGACAACAAAGAATTCTTGTGTGGTGTCTTCTTTCTTGGCTTTCTTTCCCAAGAAAGGTACCAGTCGTCGCCATCCTTTCTTGTTCTCATCGGTATTCTTGCCTTGTAACTCATCGATATCCTTTTCACCTAGCAGAATAGTCTTCTCACCTAGAGCCTGGAAGAAAGACTCGCGGCTGCGCTCTTCATGGAAAGCGGCTAGTTTATCTGCAACAGTTGGGGTGTTCTCTAATTCATTCTTCTTGAGGAAGTCATTGAGGATATCCTCACCGCGTTTCTGTATCTCACGTCCATTGCGACGCAGGATTGCCTGTATCTTTGCTCTCGCCTTCGCAGTGGAAACGAAATTGATCCACGAGGCTTGCACGTGTTGTGCCTTGGAAGTCAGGATCTCCACTTGGTCACCACTATTCAGTTTGTGACTCAGTGGTACGAGCTTGTGATTGACCTTGGCACCAATACAATGGGAGCCGAGGAAGGTGTGGATGCTGAAAGCGAAGTCGAGTGCCGTACATCCAGTAGGCATGGTCTTGATCTCTCCTTTTGGCGTGAAGACGAAAATCTCAGAGGCAAAAAGGTTGAGCTTGATAGCATCAAGGAAATCCATGGCATCAGGTTGTGGGTCATCGAGAATCTCCTTGATAGTGCGCAACCACTCGTTCAACTCTGACTCATCCTCTGTAAACTCCTTCTCCATACCGTCTTTGTATTTCCAATGGGCGGCAAACCCCTGTTCGGCAATCTCGTCCATGCGGTCGGAGCGGATCTGTACTTCTATCCATCGCCCTTGTTTGGACATCAGGGTGACGTGTAGAGCTTGGTAACCGTTAGCCTTTGGATGACTCAGCCAGTCGCGAAGACGGTCAGGATGTGACTTGTATATTTTAGAGATGGCAACGTAGATGTTAAAACACTCATTGATCTCTTCCTCACGTTTATCTGGTGTGAAGATGATACGGACAGCAAGGATGTCGTAGACCTCATCAAAAGTAACGTGCTTGTTCTGCATCTTGTTCCAGATGGAGAAGGGTGTCTTCACACGCTCTTTGATCTCGTACTTGACTCCCATCTGACGAAGTGACTCCTCAATAGGAGCAGTAAACTGATCGAAGAGTTCCCGACGTGATGCTTCTGTGGAGGCAAGCTTTTTCTTGATGCTGTTATACTCGTCAGGATGCTCATATTGGAAACTCAGGTTCTCCAGTTCAGACTTGATCTTATAAAGTCCCAGGCGGTTGGAGAGTGGAGCATAGATATATAAAGTCTCTCCAGCAATCTTGTACTGTTTGTTGGCTGGTTGCGACTCTAAGGTACGCATATTATGCAGACGGTCACAAATCTTGATGAGGATGACACGGATGTCATCACTCATTGTCAACAGTAATTTCTTGAAGTTCTCCGCCTGTGCTGATGCTTGTTCTCCAAAGATACCACCACTGATCTTTGTCAGTCCGTCAACAATCTGGGCAATCTTGGGACCAAAGATGTTTTCGATGTCTTCCGTGGTATAGTCTGTATCCTCAACCACATCATGGAGTAAGGCAGCACAAATACTTGTGGATCCCAATCCTACCTCCTCGCAAGCAATTTGAGCAACGGCAATGGGGTGCAGGATATAAGGCTCACCAGACAGACGACGTACTCCTTTGTGTGCCTGTCTGGCAAAATTGAATGCCTTGGTAATGATATCGACTTTCTTACGATGTCGTGAGGCAAGATAACTATCCAACAAGTGCTGAAAAGCACCATTAATCAGTTTTTCGTCAGCATCTTCGCGTAATTTCTGCTCTTCGTCCATATACCTTATTATATAATATAGTGACTATAGGATCTATAGGGACTATAGTGAAATATTATCTGCGTCTTCTCCTGGATGATTTACGACCTTTGGACTTTCTTTTTGTGGCGCGTCCCTTCTTGACTGTCGCTTTCTTACCACCACGACGAGCCTTGGAATGACGTCCTATGCGCCCTTTACGTCCTTTCTTGTAAGAGCGTTTGCTCTTATGATAGTAGGTAGGGGTATAGTCATTGACTTCCACAATGGTGCGGTTCGTCAGTAACTCATTAGCTTTGTAATTGCAGATAGCGTCTTCGTTCTCAATGTATCTGTTAACATCAGATAGGGGCAGGCGGAGTGCATAAGGTTCTGTGTTACCTGGGATAATGTCGTGACGATACATTGGATTGAGGGCACGCAACATCTCAATATCTACATTCAGAACCTTGGCAATCTGTTCTAAGTGAATCTTCTTGGTGACCATGACGGTGTCCGTCTGGGCAGGCAGACGACTGCTCATCGGACAGATGTTGTGCAAAGAGTAGTACGTCATCATGTAGTTGGCAGCAATGAAAGCTGGCACATAACCACGAGTCTCTCTAGGCAGGTAAGGGTAAATTTGCCAATAGTCCTTAGAACCGCCAGAACGCTGGATAGCCTTGCTGACATTACCTGGTCCGCAGTTGTAGGCGGCAATCACCAGGTTCCAGTCGCCAAATACTTTATAGAGGTCGCTCAACAAATGAGCTGCGGCATAGGATGCCTTGATAGGGTCGCGGCGTTCGTCTACCAGCGAGTTCATCTGAAGGTTATATTGTCTGCCGGTAGCAGGCATGAATTGCCAAAGTCCTGCGGCTCCCACGCGGGAAACAGCCTTTGGGTTCAGCGCAGACTCAATGACAGGCAGGTATTTCAATTCCAGTGGTATCTGGTATGTCTCCAAAGCCTCCTCGAAGATAGGCATATAGAAATTACCTGCACCAAGACAATAGGCGATGGTGCCACGCAGGCGGCTGGCATAGCGGTCAATAAACTGTTGCACCACATTATTATGAGCCATCTCCATCACTGTTGGCATGCGTGACAGACGTTCAATGTAGACTTCCTCTGGATAGTGGGGATTCTCATTCCTCATATTACAGTCTCCGGAGGTGAGATAGGTCTTTGCCATATACTCATTCAACAGACTGTCGAGGTCGTAAGTCATCGCCTCAGGAAATTCTATAATCTCCTCGTTACCGCTTTGGTCTATGACGACAATCTCGTCTTCCTCATCCACTTCATCCTCGGGCTCCGTCTCAATTTGAGCCTGTACGGTGATTGACATGCCAAAAAGTATGGCGAGCAGCATAAGAATTTTCTTGCTTATCATTCCTTATTTGGTTTAAAAATTTAACTTGCAGTTGACTCCCAACGACTGGGCTTGTAATGGGTTACCACCACCATGGTTGGGAATCACGGTAGGCTCAACCTTCAGACTCAGGTCCTTTGAGATATCAAAGGCAGACAGTTCTGCGTCCACATAAGCGTCAATCACGGAGAGCGCATAGACACCTATCATCACAAAGATACTTAAATCACGCCAGCGACGGTATTTATCTTTACGATTCTTGAAGATCTCCTTATAACGTTCTTCATTAGTGCTGTTGATTTCCACACCTAAATGCAGGAACTTGTTATAACTTGCCGTACCAGGGTCGTTGTCCATGAGGTCGAGATAGGCTTGTGAGTAATCTTTGTACATCATGTTATTCCAAGTGAGCGCATAGATACACCCGATGAACCCTCCGTAGATGATGGGTAGCTTCCAGTATTTGCGATTGTAAATCTGACCAGCTCCGGGTAATACCAGTGCCAGCCATAAAGCACGCTTAGGGTCAGGTCGCCAAGTGTTCCAGTCACGTTTAGGCTTGACGATGCGTGTAGAGTCTATCAATACAGAAGACACAGGCTCTTCTTCGATGGTCATCACAGAGTCGGCACGGGTAAGAGAGTCGATGCGTGCCATCAGCACATCGATGCTGTCAACGGGTGTCGCCTTACTATCTGTCTGCGCCATGGCACACGTCCCCGTCACCATCATCAAGAAGATGAATAGTGAGCGAAGCATATATATGGCATGATGGTGTTTCAAAGTTTTATTCCTTATTTATTGTTAACACTGTCGAGGGTATTCATGATACGCTCTAATTCCTCCTCGTTATCGAAAGAGATACTGATTTTCCCCTTTCCCTTTGGAGAGCAAGTCATCTGTACTTTGGTCTGGAAGAATTGGGCGAGACGATCTTTTAGTACACTAAATTCTTCAGGAAGTCGTGTCTTTCCCGTCATTTTCCCTGTTGCTGTCTTGATATTCTCCCCGTTCTTCAAAGCTTGAACCATCTCCTCCACTTTACGGACAGAATACTGGTGCTTCTGTATCTCCTTGAAAAGTTTAATCTGGGTAGAAGGACTGTCAATGGCAAGCAGGGCACGTGCGTGTCCCATGTCTATCTCATGATTCTTGAGTGCCATCTGTACCTGAGCAGGGAGTTTTAAGAGACGGAGAAAGTTGGTTACTGCTGTGCGACTCTTTCCCACACGTTTGGAAATCTTGTCTTGGGTCATTCCCGTTGTCTCTGCGAGATGCTGGTAGGCAAGTGCTACCTCAATGGCATTCAGGTCTTCACGCTGGATATTCTCTACAAGAGCCATCTCCATCACCCCTTCGTCCTCAACGGTACGGATGTAGGCAGGAATTGATGTCAGACCAGCCAGTTGTGAGGCACGCCAACGGCGTTCCCCAGCAATAATCTGGTATTTGCCGTTGTCCATTTGACGGAGGGTGATAGGTTGTATGATACCTACCTCACGAATACTATTTGCCAACTCTTGTAGAGCTTCTTGGTCAAATTCTCTACGAGGTTGGTTGGGATTAGGCTCTATCTTTGAGATGGCAATCTCATTGAGGTTAGAGCTGCCTTGTGTCCTAACCTCACTGCCTGTGTCAATCAAGGCGTCCAGTCCACGACCTCCACCAATATCGTCGAGTCCGCGTCCTAGTACACTCCTGTCGTATTTCTTTCTTACCGCCATTTCCTTAGCTGTTTTTATTGATAATCTCCTTTGCCAATGCAAGGTGGTTTTTCGAACCCGTAGAGTCTGCATCATACAGGATAACGGGCAGTCCATGGCTGGGACTTTCTGATAGTTTGACATTACGTTGGATGACTGTCTTGAAGACCAGCTCCTGGAAATGACGCTTTACCTCATCATAAATCTGGTTGGCGAGGCGCAGACGGGAGTCGTACATGGTCAGCAGGAAGCCCTCAATCTCCAATTTAGGATTCAACTTGCTCTTAATGATGCGGATGGTGTTGAGTAGTTTACTGATTCCTTCCAATGCGAAGTATTCACACTGGACAGGGATGATAACGGAGTTTGCTGCAGTGAGGGCATTCACTGTGATGAGTCCAAGAGAAGGAGAACAGTCGATGAGGATATAGTCATAGTCGTCGCGGATAGGAGCCAAAAGTTGTCCTATCACATTTTCCCTGTTCTTCAAGTTCAGCATCTCTATCTCAGCACCTACTAAATCGATATGGCTCGGAATGATGTCGAGTCCTTCTATATCTGTCGTGTAAATGGCATCCCGAACATCAGCCTTGTCAATGATACATTCATATAATGAGCATTCTACTTCTTGGATGTTCACACCCAAGCCACTGGAGGCATTAGCCTGTGGATCTGCGTCAACCACAAGGACCGTCTTTTCCAGAGTGGCAAGAGAGGCGGCCAAGTTGATTGCTGTCGTTGTCTTTCCGACACCGCCTTTTTGGTTTGCTAAAGCTATTATCTTTCCCATATTCAATCTTACACCTTAATGTGTATAATAGGATGCAAAGTTACGAATTTTATATGAGAATCTGCCAAATCTCAACCTTTTTTAGTAAATTTGCAGGCAAATAATAATTTTTTCATGGAAAATAAGAATCCTTTTATACTAATTTCTAATGATGACGGCTATCAGGCGAAGGGTATCAATTGCCTGGTGGATATGATACGTGACATGGCGGATATCCTGGTATGTGCTCCTGATGCGGGCAGAAGCGGGTCAGCATGTGCCTTTACGGCAAATGATCCTCTGACGCTAACGCCATGGGTACAGGAAGAGGGATTAGAGATATGGTCGTGTAATGGAACTCCTGTGGATAGTGTGAAACTAGCCCTGGATGAATTATGTCATGGCAGGCGACCCCAGATGGTGATTGGTGGTATTAACCACGGAGACAATGCATCTGTTAATGTCCATTACAGCGGTACGATGGGTGTTACTTTAGAGGGTTGCATGAAATATATCCCCTCTGTGGCTTTCTCCCTTTGTACTCATGATTACTTTGCTGATTTTGAGCCATTGCGTCCTTATATCCGAAAGATTGTTAGAAAGGTGTTGGATGAAGGATTGCCAAAGGGTGTCTGTCTGAATGTAAACTTCCCTGTTGTTGATCATTTTGAGGGTGTCAAGATTTGTCGTATGGCACCTGGCACATGGGAAAGCGAGACCGTGAAATGCCGTCACCCCCGTGGCTATGACTATTGGTGGATGGTGGGAAAATATAACAATGATGAGCCGGAGGCAGAGGATACGGACAACTGGGCATTGACACATGGTTATGTGGCAATTACGCCGACAAGGATTGACGTGACATCCTATGAGATGATAGATCAGATGAAAAACTGGGATTTATGAGGTATTATCTGATAGTAGGGGAGGCGAGTGGTGATCTGCATGCGTCACATCTGATGCAATCACTGAAAAAACAAGATATGGAGGCGCAGTTCCGTTTTTTTGGTGGAGACCTGATGACGGCAGTAGGGGGCACTCGTGTTAAACATTACAAGGAACTTGCCTATATGGGTTTTATTCCTGTATTGCTGCATCTTCCTACTATCCTTCGTCATATGAAAATGTGCCAGCAGGATATCCTGCAATGGCAACCTGATGTGGTAATCTTGGTTGACTATCCCGGCTTTAACTTGAAGATCGCGAAGTATGTCAAGGAACATTCCAATATCCCCGTTTATTACTACATCTCTCCCAAGATATGGGCTTGGAAAGAATACCGTATTAAGAATATCAAGCGGGATGTGGATGAACTTTTCTCAATCCTGCCTTTTGAGGTCGATTTCTTTGAGAAAAGACATCATTACCCCATTCATTATGTCGGGAATCCGACAGCACAGGAAGTGCGGGAGTTCTTAGAAAGAAGAGAGATGGAGAGAAGAGAGGGGAAACCAGTCATCGCTCTATTGGCTGGTTCAAGAAAGCAGGAAATCAAGGATAACCTTCCTGCCATGATAGCTGCCACTCGTCATTTGTCAACAACATACGATATCGTTTTGGCAGGGGCACCGAGTATCACCCCCTCTTACTATGAGCAGTTTCTGCAAAATAGTGCCGTCCGTCTTGTTGTCAACGAGACCTATTCCTTATTGTCGGAAGCGACAGCTGCTTTGGTGACCAGTGGCACGGCGACATTGGAGACGGCGTTGTTCCGTGTTCCACAGGTGGTGTGCTACGAGACACCTATTCCTAAGATAATCGCCTTCTTAAAGAAACATCTTTTGAAGGTGAAATATATCTCGCTGGTGAATCTGATAGCCGACAACGAGGTCGTGCCAGAGCTGGTGGCAGATACGTTTAGTGTGGAGAATATCCGCAAGCACCTGGAGGCGATACTTCCTGGTGGTGCAGCGCGTCAGGAGATGTTAGAAGGGTATGAGGAAGTGTGTCGTCGCTTGGGCGACAGTCATGCACCAGATGTGGCAGCTCAGTTGATGTGTAAACTAATAACTCAAAATAATTAATACATATGAACACATTTTTATCTTGGTTGGGCTTTGATGCTCAGAAACATTCCATCAAAGTTGAGATGATGGCGGGATTAACAACCTTCCTTACCATGTCGTACATTCTTGCCGTCAACCCGATTATTCTTAGTGAAACGGGTATGGACAAGGGTGCGGTGTTCTCAGCGACAGTGATTGCTGCCATGGTGGCGACACTCGTAATGGCTTTCTATGCCAAGATGCCTTTCGCGCTTGCCTCAGGTATGGGACTGAACGCTTTCTTTGCCTATACACTGGTTCTAGTGATGGGTTTTACATGGCAAGAGGCTTTGGCTGCTGTATTTATAGAGGGTGTCTTCTTTATTCTCCTCACTCTATTTAAAATTCGCGAGGCTATTGTTTCCTCGATTCCTATGAATCTCCGTTATTCTATCTCTGTGGGTATCGGTTTGTTTATTGCTTTTATCGGACTGAAGAATGGTGGTATTATTGTTGTGAATGAGTCCACTGTTACAGGCTTGGGACTTTGGACAACGAATTCCATACTTGCTGCCTGTGGTATTTTGCTAGGTGCTATTTTGTTGGTGATGAAGGTTCGTGGAGCTTTGTTCTATACCATTCTTATCATGACAGTCATCGGTATTCCCTTCGGCATTACGCAGATTCCTGAGAATTTTTCGATATTGAGCCTTCCTGCGTCTTTGGGCCCTGTTGCCTTTAAGATGGATTTCTCTCGTTTCCTCTCGTTGGATATAGACTATTATATTGTAATAGCAACCCTGTTGTTTATGGATTTGTTTGACACTATTGGTACCCTGATAGGAACCTCCACGGCTGCTGGTATGGTAGACAAGAAGACGGGAAAGGTACAGAATCTGAGTAAGTCATTAATGGCTGACGCCGTGGGTACTACTGTAGGTGCCATTTGTGGTACTTTTATCGTAACGACATATTTGGAGAGCACGACAGGAATTGCTGCAGGTGGACGTACGGGACTGACAGCATTCACTGTGGCAGTATTGTTCTTCCTGTCATTATTCTTCTCTCCCATTTTCCTGATGATTCCCTCAGCAGCTACTACTAGTGCATTGTTCCTGGTAGGTGTGATGATGCTCCGCCAGATCATATATATCGATTTTATCGATTTCTCGGAATCGATGCCCTGTTTTGTTACCATACTGATGATACCTTTTACAGCAAGTATCTCAGAGGGTATTATCCTAGGTATGCTCTCGTATGTCATCGTGAAGATGTGCACGGGTCGTCATCGTGAATTGACAGCGATGATGTATATCCTTGCAACTTTCTTTATCTTGAGATATTTAGCACCATTGTTTTAAATTAATTATTTACTATTTAAATATAAGAATTATGAAAAAACAGTTATTTACGTTATCGCTTCTCGCATTATGTATGACGGTAGGAGCACAGAACATCCAGCTTCATTATGATTTTGGACGTAACATCTACACTGGTGAAGAGGCAGGTCGTCAGAAAGTGACTATTACCCTTGAGCAGTTCAAGGCAGATAAGTGGGGCTCTTGGTTCTATTTCGTGGATGTCGACCTGGGTCGTCACTTCACTGAGAGTGCCTATACGGAGATTGCCCGTGAGTTCAACTTGGGCAAACAGTCACCTTTCGCAGCACATGTTGAGTACAATGGAGGACTGAGTCGTAATGGCAGTTTCCAGCAGGCAGCTTTGGTGGGTGCCGCCTATAACGGTCATACAGCTGATTTCTCGAAAACCTGGTCAGTTCAGTTGATGTATAAGCAGTATTTCAAGAGTTACGATAACACCCGCTCATATGCCAGTGCTCAGTTGACGGGTGTGTGGGGCTTGAATTTCTGCAATAACAAACTGCGTTTTGCCGGTTTCATTGACTTCTGGCGTGGTGAGAAGGCAAATAATCATGGTTGTCTGGTCATCCTTTCCGAGCCACAGCTGTGGTATAACTTCACAGAGCATTTCAGCGTAGGTACTGAATGGGAGTTCTCTAATAATTTCGTGTATAACAGTGACCCGGAGAGCACCAAGACGTTCTTCTGGAATCCGACACTTGCTGTGAAGTGGAATTTCTAAATATGGATTTACAAATATTCCCAGAATGAATATCCGCATAATAATTTTCATCGTTGGTGCTTTGTTGATGAATTGTATGAGTAGTCTTGCACAAGACAATGAGGCTCCCAAGGGAAAGTTAATCTATTGCAGTTACGCCTGTGACCGTCATGCTGGTCTGGGTAAAAGCTATTGTGAGTTGATAGCAGATATAGGTAAACGTCCTCAGGTGGTGGTCAGTCTGTATAACAAATGCCACTATAGGGATGCTGTCAATAAGACGTTCGATGTCAAAGAACAGGATGTTGAGCGTATGCAGCAACTGCTTGCCGACCTGAAAGTCTATCAGCTCGATGGTTATCAGCATGATGAGCAGTTGGAAGGTGGAGCCGCCTATCGCATCTATATGGAATATGCCTCTGGTACACATATCAATGCTGTCTGGTCTGGACATGAGATCAAACCAGAGGCTGAGGCTGCCTATGCTGCCATCGAACGGTTCTTCGCTCCCTGGCGGGAACAGGTGGATGTGAAAGAGTGAATGGGAAAAATGAAGAGGAAGCTCACGCTTCCTCTTTGTTTTTCTAGTTGGTGAGTTTCTTCTTGAGTTTCTTAATACTCTTGTTGATAGCTTTCTGTTTCTTACGGGCTTCTTTCTTTTTCCGCTTCTCTTCCTTGCGAGCCTCTTTCTCACGTTTGCGCTCTTCCTTCTTTAACTGCTTCTCCATCTTTCGAGCTTCTTTTGCAGCTTCTTTGGCGGCTTTGCGCTCACTCTTTTTCTCAGCCTTTTCCTTGGCGGAGGCTTCTAAGGCTTCTCGCAGCATCTGTTTGTCAAAGGTAAAGACATGACCGAGGATTCCAAAAGACAGGACCTTTGTCTCATCACCCATTTTCACATGTGTGGTGTTGCAGATGAGGTAGTTGTCCACCTCCAGTTTCGAGTTCAGGGCCACCTCAACGGTTTTGTTGACAATACCTTTTCCCAAGTCTGTCAGTACATTGTCACCCATCCGGCTAGTAGCTTCCTCATCGACATACTCCTTCACAGCCTCCATCATCGCCTTCTTATGCGCTTTCTTGTCCGGGACGTTTTTTGCCATCGCTACCACGGCAACGATGACGATGACAATTATCAGAAACTTCTTCATCTTTTTACTTATTGTATTTCCTCAGTAAATTCTTGACGAGTTTGCCGTACACCTTGATGACATCGTCAGGCCAGGGACCTGTGGCAGTGGCACGGGGCAGGAGCATCGAGCAACTCTCGTTCTTGTCGCTGATAGACCAGCAGATCCAGCTTACTCCTAAGCGCTCACACAGTTGTATCCATTTTTCTTCACTCTCAGGGTCGATCTTACCGTCGCCAGACGCTTCTGTGGCACCACTCTCGGAAATGAATACGGGGATGCCCTTCTTGACAGCGTCCTCCATGCGGTCACGCAGATAGTCACCATGGGTGGCAGCATAGAAATGAACGGTGTACATGATATTCTTAAAACCAGTCAATGGACTCTCTGCCACGAGGTGGATATCCTGATCCCAGTGGGGACAGCCTACCAGTACGATATTGTCCGGGTCGTACTTGCGGATCTCGCCAATCACCTCTGCAGCGTATTTCTTCAGGTCAGCCCAGGTGTCCTCCACAGGCTCGTTGTATATCTCATAGATGATATGGGGATACTTGCCGTATTTCTGTGCCATCTCGCCAAAGAACTTCTTCGCCTCAGCGGTCTGCATGTGGTGGCTATGCCAGTCGATGATGACATACACGTTATTCTTGATGGCGGCCTCGATGACATTGGTTATACATTGCTTGGCAAAGGCGGGATTCTCCAGGTAGTTGTCCTCAATCATAATACCCATTGCCGCACGGACAACACTGGCGTTCCAGTCTTCTTTCAGCGTTTTGACAGCCTTTTTGTTATAGAAACGAGGCCAGATGTTATGCCATCCGAAACTGACACCACGGAGGATAACGGGTCTCCCATTCTGGTCACACAGTTGTGAACCCTTTACTTGTAACTGTCCCCATTTCTTGACAGGGTCTTGGGCATGTGCGCTGATGGCACATAGCATCAGGATAATAGTTAATAGCTTCTTCATATCAGTTAAAATAAGGATATCGTGTAAAGGTATATGACGGCGGCGGGGATGGCAAGCAGGGAAGAGTCAAAACGGTCGAGCATACCCCCATGACCTGGCAGGATACTGCCAGAGTCCTTGATGCCGAGGGTGCGCTTGAAGAGACTCTCCACCAAGTCGCCCCATGTGCCGAAGACAACAACGACCAAGCCCAGTCCTAGCCATTGCTCTAGGGTGAGCATGCCACTACTCCTGAATCCTGCGTCAGCGAGGTAAGAGAGCTGTCCGCTGTCGAAGACATACAGGAGGTAGGCGACAGCGAGGACTACGACAGCCCCGCCGATACTGCCTTCCCATGATTTCCCTGGGGAGATACGGGGGAAGAGCTTATGTCTGCCCAGCAGAGAGCCAATGCAGTAGGCTCCTGTGTCGTTCATCCATAGGAAGATGAATACCGACAGGGGCAGGATGGGGTTGAATAAGACCAGTCCCTCTGGTGATGCCGTAAACGCCAGCACGTTCAGTAACGAGAAGGGGAGGGCGATATACATCTGTGAGAGCATGGTGTAAGCCCAGTTGTTGATAGGGTCTTCCTGTTTCATATACAGCTCTGCTACCAGCAGATAGATCACCGTCACGAGATAGGGGATAAACACCACTGATTTCGCAGCCCCGCCATAGATGTCACTACAATAGTAAGTCATGGCGAAGAAGAAATAGACACCTGCCACTGTGCAGATGAAACGGTTGATAGTCACTCCAGGACGCTCGTTGACGAGTCCGGTAAATTCCCAGACAGTAAGTCCTGTGACAATGGCAAACAACAGTACCATCGCCTCTGGGCGAAGGAAGCTCGCCACGACGGCTGCCACGAAGATGATGCCAGTAATAGTTCTGACGATGAAGTTATTCATAAGCTTATTCTTGATTTTCTGAGTTCTCCGAGTTCTCCGAGTTCTCTGAGTTCTCTGAGTTCTCCGAGATTAATCCTAGTTCCTTGGCTCTTTCCTCAGCCATACGCTCTGCCTCAGCACGCTGCTGAGCCTCTAATAGTTCCTCGGCACGACTGGTCCAGGGACGCTTGCCGAAGATTTCCTCGACATCATCGGCGAAGATAACCTCACGATCAATCAACAATTGGGCAAGACGGGCATGCCCCTCTTTGTGCTCTGTCAGGATCTTCTTGGCACGCTCATATTGTTCGTTGATCATCTTCAGCACCTCGTCGTCCATCACTTTCGCCGTCGTCTCAGAATAGGGCTTCTGGAACGAGTACTCACTATTATTGTAATAACAGATATTGGGTAACTTGTCACTCATACCAGCATAGGCAATCATACCGTATGCCTGTTTGGTGGTACGCTCTAAGTCGTTCATGGCACCAGTGGAAATCTGTCCCACAAACAGCTCCTCAGCGGCACGACCACCTAAGAGGGAGCACATCTCGTCAAGCATGGCCTCTTTCGTCTGCAGTACACGCTCCTCTGGCAGATACCAGGCGGCACCCAATGCCTGTCCACGAGGTACGATGCTGACTTTCACGAGGGGGTCGGCAAACTCCGTAAACCACGAGATGGTGGCATGACCGGCCTCATGGATCGCTATCGAGCGTTTCTCAGCCTCCGTCATCACCTTCGTCTTCTTCTCCAGACCTCCAATGATACGGTCGACAGCATCAAGGAAGTCTTGCTTACCTACTTTGGGACGGTTATGGCGAGCCGCAATCAGTGCTGCCTCATTACATACATTGGCGATATCCGCACCAGAGAAACCTGGGGTCTGACGAGCCAGGAAGTCAATATCCAGATTCTCATCGAGTTTCAGGGGCTTCAGGTGTACTTGGAAGATCTCCTTACGCTCGTTGAGGTCGGGCATGTCAACATGTATCTGGCGGTCGAAACGACCAGCACGCATCAGGGCGGAGTCCAGCATGTCGGCACGGTTGGTGGCGGCAAGGGTGATGATACCACTGTTCGTACCAAAACCGTCCATCTCCGTCAATAGGGCGTTCAGGGTGTTCTCACGCTCGTCATTACCTCCCATGGCGGGATTCTTCGAACGGGCACGTCCTACTGCGTCAATCTCATCGATGAAGATGATGCAGGGGGCTTTCGACTTCGCCTGCTGGAACAGGTCGCGGACACGACTGGCTCCCACACCCACGAACATCTCCACGAAGTCGGAACCACTCATCGAGAAGAAGGGAACACCAGCCTCACCGGCAACAGCCTTGGCAAGAAGGGTCTTACCTGTTCCCGGAGGACCGACCAGCAAGGCTCCCTTGGGAATCTTACCTCCTAGTTCGGTGTATTTCTGGGGGTTCTTCAGGAAGTCCACTATTTCCTGCATCTCCTGCTTGGCACCAGCCTGACCGGCTACGTCCTTGAAGGTGATTCCCAAGGAACCGCCTTTCTCATACATCTGTGCCTTTGACTTGCCGACGCTGAAGATACCTCCGCGGCCTCCTATGCCTCCGCCTCCCATACGGCGCATGATGAACATCCAGACAAAGATGATACCTGCGAAGAACAGCACGTTCATGACGATGGAGTTGAAGAACTCACTCTCCCGTTGGTTGTCAAACGACAGCTCGCCACTGAATTTCTTCAGGTCGCGTGCCTGGTTGACAAACTGCTCCACCTGGTCTACGGAGCCAAACTCCACAGATACCGTAGGCTCTTTGCCTGTCGCCTTCACTCCTTGGTGGAACACATCACGGATATGCTCTGGCTTGACATACATCTGCAGGGTATTCGTGTTCTTGTTGACCACAATCTTCGAGGCATAGCCTTTCATGACCCATGTCTTGAAGTTACTATACGATGTGGTGGTCTGCACACTTGAGTTCTCGTTGCCATTGGTGAAATAAAGTACGACGATGGCAATGATAGCCACCATGTATATCCAGTTCATATTGAACTTGGGCATATTCATCTTAGGCTCGTTATTCGACTGCTTATCCATTCAATCTCTATTTTTCTTTAATCTAAATCGGGAATATTGGTCAGTGACGCGTCTTCCCATAAATGTTCTAAATCGTAGTATGCTCGCACGTCAGGGAGGAAAATATGTACCATCACGTCGGTATAGTCCATTGCCACCCACTGGGCGTTCTCCAGTCCGGCAACTGCCGTCGGTTTCTCCTGGAGCTCCTTGCGGGCAAACTCGCCGATCGACTCTGTGATCGCCTCTACCTGAGAGGGAGAGTTCCCCTGACATATAATAAAATAGTGGCAGATAGCCCCCTCGATACCCTTCAGGTCAACGGTGACAATCTGCGATCCTTTCTTTTCTTGTATTCCTTTTATGATGGTGTCAACCAGCTGTGTTGATGCTTCCATTGATTATATATAATGTGTTATTGAGTTGCAAAGGTAGTGTAAATCGGACGAAAAACCAAAGGAAAACAAATTTTTTCTTTATCTTTGCAGACGAAAACAATGGAGATGATGAGAAAAACTGCTATGACAACATTCCGAGGAGGCCTGCTGTCCCTCGTGTTATTAATGACTTCTCCTGTCTTTGCACAGGAGCGTGCCGAGGTCTTGTTGGAGACCACGGAGGGGAATATCCGTATCGCTTTGTATAATGAGACTCCCTTACATCGTGATAATTTCCTGAAGGTGGTGGGCATGCAACTCTATGACTCGTTGCTGTTCCATCGGGTGATCAAGGATTTCATGGTGCAGAGCGGCGACTTGAACAGCAAGCATGCGAAACCGGGTACACTGCTGGGGACGGGTGAACTCGACTATACCACAGAGGCGGAGTTCCGTCTGCCGCAGCTGTTTCACAGACGTGGCGCCGTGGCTGCCGCCCGTGAGGGGGATAAGGTCAACCCCGGGCGCCGTTCTGGTGCTTGCCAGTTCTATATCGTGTGGGGAAAACAATGGGACGATGCCCGTCTTGCCAAGGTGCAGGAACGTCTCGATACGTTGACACAGGGCACCGTTAAGATAACACCGGAGATGGCTGAGGTGTATAAGAGGGTGGGAGGTGCCCCTCACCTGGATGGACAATATACTGTCTTCGGGGAGGTCATTGAGGGCTTGGATATCGTCGAACGCATCCAGCAGGTGGCTACGGATAAGAACGACCGCCCCTTGACGGATATCCGTATCTTACGTGCCACCATTACGAAAAACCCGTTTGCTCCGGCTCCAAAACCAGAGAAAAAGAAACAAATTTCACGTCGGAAGCAAAAAAAGTAGCCAAAATTTTTGCGCATTCCGAAAAAAGCAGTACCTTTGCACCCGCAATCGAAAAAGATTGGGGTATGGTGTAATGGTAACACTACAGATTCTGGTCCTGTCATTCTTGGTTCGAGTCCGAGTACCCCAACTCATAAATCCGCAAGTTGTTGAATAAACACTTGCGGTTTTTTTTATGCCCGGGTCTCTGCGGATTGTTAATTATTAACATATATAAAGTGTAAGGATATAGATTATTTTTATATCTTTGCAACATCAATAACTAAATGATTTCTTATGATGAAAAAATTAATCCCAGTTTTAGGAATGGCAGTACTTGTCATTGGCTGTACTTCCGCCGATAAGACAACGAAGAACACTATCAACCAGGAGGAAGTGATGACGAAGATGTCACTCGAGGACAAGGCTCATTTTGTAATCGGTACAGGTATGCAGGGCTTCTCTGGTGACGAGGCAGTGATCGGTGCTACTAAGAATCTCGTACCAGGTGCCGCAGGTACCACCTATCCGCTCGACTCTCTCGGTATCCCGGCTATCGTGCTTGCTGACGGTCCAGCGGGACTCCGTATCGACCCCACCCGTGAGGGTGACTCCGCGACCTATTATTGTACCCATTTCCCTATCGGTACGCTGTTGGCATGTACGTGGAACACGCAACTCGTGGAAGAGGTGGGTGTCGCCATGGGACAGGAGGTGAAAGAGTATGGTGCCGACGTGCTGCTGGCTCCTGCCCTCAATATCATGCGTAACCCGCTCTGTGGACGAAACTTCGAATACTACTCAGAGGATCCTGTCGTGGCAGGTAAGACGGCTGCCGCCTATATCATTGGTATCCAGAAGAATGATGTTGGCACGAGTATCAAGCACTTTGCCGCCAACAACCAGGAAACGAACCGTATGGGTAATGACGCTCGGATGTCTCAACGTGCCCTTCGTGAGATTTACTTGAAAGGTTTCGAGATTGCTATCAAGGAGAGCAAGCCCTGGACGGTGATGACTTCCTATAACTTCATCAATGGGGTCTATACCTCTGAGAGCAAAGACCTCGTACAGACAATCCTCCGAGAAGAGTGGGGCTATGAAGGCACGGTGATGACCGATTGGTTCGGTGGTAAGGACGGGGCCGTACAGATGTGGGCGGGCAACGACATGCTACAGCCGGGTAAGGTCGCACAGTATGACTCTATCGTGGCAGGTGTGAAGAGTGGCAAACTCGCAGAGGCTGACCTCGACCGTAATGTGGGACGTATCCTTAACCTTATCGAGAAGACTCCTCGCTATCAGGGGTATCAGTACTCTAATAAACCTGACCTGAAGGCTCATGCCGCAGTAACGCGGCAGTCGGCTGTCGAGGGTATGGTATTGATGAAGAATGAGAAAGCCCTGCCTTTTGCCGAGAAGGTCAAGACGGTGGCTCTCTATGGAAACACCTCCTATGAGTTCATCGCCGGTGGTACCGGCTCGGGTAATGTGAACCATGCCTATGTGGCGTCGCTACTCGACGGTATGAAGAATGGCGGCTATGCTGTGTCTGACGATTTGAGGAAGGCTTACGAGCAGTTCTGGAAAGACTATCGTCAAGCACGTGATGCTGAGATTGCTGAGATAGAGAAGACGGACAAGCAGAAGGCGATGATGATGCGCTTCCTGCCCAGTGAACTGCCTGCCGAGAAGCAGTTTACGACTGCTGAGCTTGAGGCACAGGCTGCCAAGGCAGACATCGCCGTCCTGACCATTGGCAGGATATCTGGTGAGTTCTTTGACCGAAAGTCGGCTGACTTTAACCTGAACGACTCTGAGCGCAAACTCTTGGAACAGGTCTGTGAGACTTATCATAAGGCTGGCAAGCAGGTGGTGGTACTGCTGAATGTCGGTGGTGTCATCGAGACTGATTCGTGGAAACAGCTGCCTGATGCAATCCTCTGTGCATGGCAGGCAGGACAGGAGGGTGGAAACAGTGTCGTTGACGTGCTGAGTGGCAAACAGTCGCCCTCGGGTAAGTTTACCATGACATGGCCTGTCAAGTTCAGCGATGCCTACTCCTCTAAGAACTTCCCTGTAGATCAGACTGCCAAGCTCGACTTCATGAATACTGTTGAGCGTGGTAATGTGAAGAATGTGGACTGGACTAACTATGAGGAGGATATCTACGTGGGCTATCGCTACTTTGACTCCTTCGATGTGCCTGTCAGCTATCCTTTTGGCTTCGGCTTGAGTTATACTACTTTCGATTACACTGATGCCAAGATTACGGAGAAAGGTGATGCTTACGTGGTGTCCGTCACGGTCAAGAATAGTGGTGAGCGTGAGGGTAAGGAGGTCGTGGAACTTTACATCTCTGCCCCTGATAACAAAGCTGCCAATAAGCCTGCCAAGGAGCTGAAGGCTTATGCTAAGACCAAGAACCTGAAACCGGGTGAGAGCGAGACACTGTCTCTCAGTGTGAAGGCTGCCGACCTCGCATCGTTCGATGACACTGCCTCTGCATGGGTAGTGGCTGAGGGTGAGTATCAGTTCCTCGTGGCTGCCTCTTCACAAGATGTCAAGGCGACGCTGCCTGCTAAGGTCAAGGCTCAGCAGACTAAGGTGCATGATGTCATGAAGCCTACGGAAAAACTGAACCTGCTGAAGAGGTAGACACGCTCTTCCCAGTTCCGATGGGGTATTAGATGCGCCCTTCGAGGGAGTTAGTGCCTACAGTCTTATTTTAAATAAGACATCAAAAACATATAACCATATAACATGACATGCTTCAAACGCCCTTGTACAAAGGGAGTGAAGCATGTTATATGTTGCTCAAACATGTAACATACATCTAACATACATACCACATAATGAAGACATATCCATGTTATATGTATGTTATATGTTCCCAGAACATCTAACATACCGCAAAGCCCCTGCTTATCGGGCTTTGAGCCACATCATGTTATAAGGTTATATGTTTTTCGAAAATTCATAAAAAATCAGTTACCGACTGAAGCCCACTTTCATACCGATTAAGGGCTTTATTCGCCCCGATTAAAGCCCTCATTCAAGTTAATTAAAGCCTTCATTTGCTGATGATGCCTTGCATCACTTATTCCAATATCTCCTATGGGGGTATAACAATATCTCCTATGAGTGATACCAGGCATCACTATGGGGGTATAACAAATACTGCCATGACCCTATGAAGGCGGCACCTTCGACCCTAGAAGGTGCCGCCTTCGTAATACACCCCTATTAAAGACACCCTTCATTGTTACCGTTGTCATAATTTGTAAAACGACAATGGATTCAAAAAAAAACGAGGAAGCAATTGTTGCTTCCTCGTTTTGCTTTATTCTTTCTCGTTGTTCTTAGCGTCAATCGCTTTGATCTTCTCACGTACGAGTTGTACCTCGTCTTTCAGTTTCTGCACCTTACGATTCATCTCGTCGATGAGGGAGTTGCCCTTCTTGGAGGCAGCATTGAGGAAACCGAGGTTGTTCTCGTAGGTCTGAACCTCAGCCTTCAACTGCTCGTATTGGCGCATCAGGCGAGCCCGCTCGTTGTCAAGGGCATCGGCACCACGGTCAGCTACTTGCTTGAGGTTGTCCTTGAACTTGTTAAGGCGACGCTTAGCCACACTGATATTCAGTTCTTTATAGAGCTTGTCGACAACAGCGTGATATTCCTCATAGAGCTTGTCCTTCTCCTTGAAGGGAACGTGACCAATAGACTGGTACTGCTCCACGAGTTGCTGTACCTTCTCCTGTAGACCGTCGCCAGCCTCTTGGGCAGCGGCTTTCAGCTGTTCGATGATGCTACGCTTCTTCTCCAGGTTCTGGTATTCCTCACCACGACCACTTACGCCGGCAGCGTTACGAGCCTCGAAGAACTTGTTGCAGGCTCCCAGGAATTCCTCCCACAGCTGGTCACCCAGTTTCTTGGGAACCATACCGATGGTCTTCCATTCGCGCTGCAGGTTGATGAGCTTGTCACTTGTCGACTTCCAGTCGGTAGAGTCTTGCAAAGCTTTTGCCTTCTCGATGAGGGCACGCTTCTTTTCCGCATTCTCCTTGAAGTTCTCCTTGAGTCCCTTGAAGTATTCAGCCTTCCGTCCGAAGAAGTCGTCACAAGCGGCGCGGAAACGCTCGAAGATCTTGACATTCATCTTCTGAGGAGCAAAACCGATGGTCTTCCACTCAGCCTGAATGGCGATAATCTCCTTGGTATGACGCTCCCAGTCGGCACTACCCTTGTTCTCCTCAGCGGCAATCGCCTCTACCTTCTCACAGAGGGCAGTCTTGCGGGCGAGGTTATCCTCTTCCTTGGCACGCAGCTCCTCGAAATGCTGTTGGTGACGCTTGTTGATAACTGTTGAGGCAGCTTTGAAGCGGCTCCATATCTCCTCACGCAGTTCCTTTGCCACAGGACCGATCTCACGGAACTCCTGGTGGAGCTTCTGCAGCTGGTGGAAGGCGCTGATCACCTCTGGCTCGTCGGCAAGTTTCTCGGCAGACTCGCAGAGTTTCGTCTTTAACTCAAGATTCTTCTTGAAGTCATACTCACGAGCCTCACTGTTGAGTTTCAACAGGTCATAGAACTGCTCGACATAGAGCTGGTAGTTACGCCATAGCTCGTTGGCTTTCTCGGCAGGGACGTTCTTGATCTCCTTCCATTCTTCCTGTAACGCCTTGAATTCCTTGTATGACTTGTTGGCTTCCTCGGGAGAGGTCACCATTCCTTTGATTTTCTCGATAATGTCGAGCTTCTTCTGGAGGTTCTCTTGTTTCTCCTGCTCTTGCTCCTTGAAGAGCTTCTGGCGCTTCTCCTTGATGATGCTCATCTCAGCCTTGAATGCCTCCTCATCCACATCAGGCAGTATCTGGTAAGCCTCTGGGTCACCACCACCATCGATATATTCTTTCAAACGGGCCTCTCGCTCTGCGATATGCATTTTATAGAAGACAGTCTTCAGGTAGTCTACCTCCTCTTTTTGTGGTGCTTCTTCCCCTTGGGCGATCTCACGGGCACGTTCCAGTACCTCTTTCTTGGTATGGTACTGTTTGCGCTCAGGCTCCTCAGCGGGAGCTGCCACCTTTTCAGCGGGAGCTGCCACTTCCTCAGCAGGAGCCGTCGCCTCTTCAGCAGGAGCTTTCACCTCCTCTGCGGGAGCTTTCACCTCTTCTGCGGGAACCGTCACCTCTTCTACCGGGGCAGTTGCCTTTGTTTCCACTACGTTCTGTTCCACGTTCTGCTCTTGTTCGAGAGCTTGTTCTTGAGAGTCCATCGTCTATTCTTTTTTAGTTAATGAAAATGGTTAGTACACACATATCAAGGTACAAACTTAGTAAAAAAACATGAAAGTACCTAATTTTTTGCCAATTATTTTCCAAAATAGGGCTAAATCAGTCGTTTATGACGGAAGAAGAACCATGAGGCAATGGAAATAGCAAGTGACAGGACGATAGCAATGATGAATCCTACGGGGTTACTTTCCATACCGTTGATGAGGTTCATGCCGAAGAAACTGGATATCAAAGTGGGCAGCATCAGGATGATGGTCACAGAGGTCAGCGTACGCATGATGGTGTTCATGTTGTTGTTGATGATACTCTGGTAGGTGTCCATCGTCGACTCCAGAATGTTCGAGTAGATATTGGTTGTCTCCCGGGCCTGTGTCATCTCGATATTCACGTCTTCGATCAAGTCGGCGTCGAGCTCGTCAATCTGCAATTTGAACTTCAGTTTGGAGAGCAGCGTCTCATTGCCTCGGATAGAGGTGTTGAAATAGGTGAGCGAGTCTTGCAGGCGTGACAATCCGATCAGGCTCTCATTGTTCACCTCTTTGTCGAGGTTGCGTTTTGCCTTCTCAATGAGCATGGATATCTGTTTCAGTCGCTTCAGATACCAGACCGCACTGGAGAGGAAAAGTCGGAAGATCATATCGACATAGTCCGTGAAGCCCTCACCACGCTTCTGCTGGTAGGACACGAAGTCAATCATCATGTTCGTCTCGTAGTAGCATACGGTGATGGTGACATCACGTTTATGGATGATACCCAAGGGCACTGTAGTATATGGTGTACGTGAGCGTACCTCCTTGACATAAGGAATACGCAGGATGATGAGCATCCATCCGTCGTCGTATTCATAGCGGGCACGCTCGTCGGTATCGCTGATGTCTGAGAGGAAATAATCGGGTATCTGATACTGCTCTTCCAGCATCTGGATATCCTCTTCTGTTGGACATGTCACCTGTATCCAACAATTTGGCTGCCACTCCTCGAGTTGGCTGAGCCCACCTGTCATGTTCCAGAAAGTCTTCATAATGCTAATCCTTTTTTAGAAAAACGGTCTTAGCGGCAAGAGGATTAGCGGTCTTGCCTGCTGTCCTCACGCCTTACGAATTGTAATGATTCGCCGGGTAATCGTCCATTTTATTTGTTACTATTTTGGTTATTCGGTTGCAAAGGTACGAAAATATTTAAAAGAAAAAAGAAAAAAAGGTAAAAAAGTAAAGGCTGTGCCCCCTTTTTTACCCTTTTACCTTTTATTTTCTTACTTTTGTGGAATATCCTCCAATGTCTTCTTCAGCAGTTGCCAGAAGGGGTCGACGGTCTCAATAAGGGCACGCTCACTGGTGGTGTGTGGTGACTTCATCGTGGGACCGAGGCTGACGACATCCAGATGTGGGTATTTGCCAAGGATGACGGAACACTCAAGACCAGCATGGTCGACCTGAATGATGCCGTCCTTGCCAAACAACTGTTTGTACTCTTTCAAGAGCAGATGCAGGATGGGCGAGTCGGGATTGGGGTCCCAGCCGCCATAGGATCCGGCGGTCTCCACTTTCATGCCTGCCATATTGAAACAACTCTCCAGCATCTTCACGATATAGTCTTTCATATCCTCGCGACTGCTTCGCGCAAGAATCTTGATGACAGCCTGACCACCCTCGATATCGATGATGGCAAGGTTGCTGGAGGTCTCTACGACATCGGGGTAGGAGGGTATCATACGTACCACACCGTCATGACAAGCGTAGATGGCATTGATGAGGTTATCCTGGATCTCCACGGGCACTTCCTGAGCTGGTGTCGCTATTTCCTCGACACTGAACTTAATACCAGTCTCTATACCTTTGTATTGTCTGTTGAAATCATCAAGCCAGCTGTCTGCCAGTTCTTTCAGGGCATCGACGTTCTCCTTGGGAAGTGTCAGCACAACTTCTGCCTTGTAAGGGATGACATTACGCACCTTTCCACCATGCCATGAAGCGAGACGTGCCTCTGTCTGTTCGATGGCCTCACGGACGAAGCGCACCATGAGTTTGTTGGCATTGGCACGCCCCTCGTTGATCTCCAGACCGCTATGTCCACTGCGCAGACCTTTCAAGGTGACACGGACGGCGGCATCCTCCGGGTCGGTGTCTGTCTCTTGATACCCCATCGTGGCAGTGATGTCGATACCGCCAGCGGAGCCGATGACGAACTTTCCCCAGTGCTCAGAGTCAAGGTTCATGAGGATGTCACCTTGTAACTCACCTGCGGGCAGGTCGTTGGCACCATACATACCTGTTTCCTCGTCACGGGTGATGAGGGCTTCGATAGGTCCGTGCTTCAGGGTCTTATCCTCCATGATAGCCATGATGGCAGCAACACCCAGTCCGTTGTCAGCACCCAGTGTGGTGCCCTTTGCCTTCACCCATCCGTCGTCAATCCATGTACGGATGGGGTCTGTCTCGAAGTTATGACTCGACTCTGTGTCACGCTCTGGCACCATATCCATATGTGCCTGTAAGATGACACCTTTTCGGTTTTCCATCCCTGCTGAAGCCGGCTTGCGGAATACGATATTGCCAGCGGGGTCTTTGAACACATCCACACCGACTTTTTTCCCAAAGTCGAGCAGGAACTGTTGGATCTTCTCGAGATGTCCACTGGGACGTGGAACTTGTGTGAGTGCGTGGAAATTCTTCCAGACGCACTTAGGGTTTAGGTTTTGAATTTCGTTCATTGTATCATTATTTAAGGGTTTGTTCTTACTTTGGTAAATGAGAGTGCTCCCCACGCATAGATGCCCAACAATACGACCAGCATGGTCTGGACAGTATGGACGATGAGGACGAAATAGAGGGCGTGCTCGTCAGCGACGCCATATAGGATCAGCATCGTTTTGACAGCAAAATGCCAGGGTCCCGCTCCATTTGGGGTGGGTACGACGACAGCGATGGACCCGACAATAAAGGTTACCAGTGCGCACCCCAGTCCTAGCTGCGATGTGAAGTCGAAACAGAAAAAGGTGAGGTAGTAATGCAGGAAATAACTCAGCCAGATACCTATGGTGAAGGCGACGAACAGTGGGATGTTGCGTACGTCCTTCAAAGAGATGACTCCCTGCCAGATACCTCTGAAGGTTGTTTTCACCTTATTATATATAGAGAGCTTGCGTAATAGGAAATGTAACAGGACGAGAATTGCTATTGCTGATATCGCCGCCACGAAATAACCTGCCCATGAGAAACCATGCAGGATGGTATGCAGATTGGTGCCTGTCTTGCGGAAGAACATGCCGAAGGTGCTCATCTCCAACAATAATACCACCGTCGTAATACCCATTACCAATAGGGAGTCGATGGCTCGTTCTGTGACGACGGTACCTAATGCCTTAGGGAAGGATATATTGTCGAAACGCTTCAATACGCCACAACGGGTGAACTCTCCTACACGTGGAATCATCAGGGATGCAGCATACGAAAGGAAGATAGAGTGTATACTCACGGAAGTGCGCGGATGCTCGTCAACAGGTTCTAATGTCTGCTTCCATCGCCATCCACGAAACATCTGGGCAAGGATGCCAAAAGGAAACGACAACAGCATCCACGTCCAGTCCATCTCGTCCGTCATCACATGACGGATCTGTTGCCAGTCTTCTCCCCGGTACATCCAATAAAGGATGGCTCCACCCAGGAGGAGTGGCATGAGAATCTTCAGGATGATATTACTAATCTTCATCGTAGAGTGCAAAGATACAGTAAATTTTCGAATATGGGCTTAAAAAAGTGAGATTATCTTAATTTTTCACCGGATTTTCATTATATTTGCAAGCAGGAAATATTTTAATTAAGTTACAGGCATTCGATTATGAAGATTTTGCTTATCGGTGGAACGGGTACTATCAGCAGTGCCATCACCAGACAGTTAGCGGAGAGCCGTCACGAGTTGTGGATATTGAATCGTGGTAGTCGCAAGGACGAGGTACCGTCAAGTGTAAAACAGGTTATCGCGGATATTGACGATGAGCGTACGGTGTTGCAACAACTTGGCAGTGAGCAGTTTGATGCTGTCTGCGAGTTTATTGGATTTACTCCTGCTCAGGTAGAGCGTGATATCCGTCTCTTCCGAGACCGTACCCGGCAGTATGTATATATCAGTTCAGCGTCTGCCTATAACAAACCAGCAGCTAGTCATGTCATCACTGAGGGTACAACGCTCTCCAATCCTTATTGGGAGTATTCTCGTAATAAAATTGCCTGTGAGGAACTGTTGCTGCGTGAGTATCGTGATAACGGGTTCCCTGTGACCATTGTCCGCCCCAGTCATACATATTGTGAGCGAGGTGTGCCCGTCAGTGTACACGGACCGAAAGGCAGTTGGCAGGTATTGAAGCGGATGATGGAGGGAAAACAGGTAATCGTGCAGGGTGACGGTAGTTCTTTATGGACCCTGACGTGGAATGAAGACTTCGCTCGTGGTTTTATCGGACTCTTGGGAAATCCGAAAGCGATAGGTGAGGCTTTCCAAATTATGAGTGATGAGTCACTGACTTGGAATCAGGTCTACCAGTGTGTCGCCCGTGCCCTGGGAGTCACTTTCCGTCCTTATTATGTCGCCTCTGACTTCCTTGCCTCTGTGGCTCCTAAGGAATATGACCTGACAGGGAATCTGTTGGGTGACAAGTCTGTTACTGTCGTTTTCGACTGTACCAAACTGAAACGTGCCGTACCTGGTTTCCAAGCTGTTACCCGTTTTGATGAGGGTGTCCACCGGAGTGTCGCCTATATGTTAAGTCATCCAGAGCTTCAGGTTGAGGAACCAGAGTTCGACGCTTGGTGTGACCGTGTGATAGAGGCTCAGGAAAAAGCGAAAGCAAGTTTCCAGCCCATAGAATAGTCTTTGCCCGATGATAAAACAAGTACGTCCAAAGAAAAACCTGGGTCAGCATTTCTTGACAGACCTCTCCATCGCCAAGCGTATTGCTGACACGGTGGATGAGCCGTATGGTGACATTCCTGTATTGGAAGTGGGACCGGGTATGGGGGTGATGACTCAGTACCTGGTGGAGAAATCACGTCCTTTCAAGGTTGTGGAGATAGACAGGGAGAGTGTGGCGTATCTGAAGGCTACGCTTTTTAGAGAAAAGAACCCTATCATTGAGGGTGACTTCCTGCGCATGGACTTGCGTCAGGTTTTTAACGGACAGCAGTTTGTGCTGACGGGTAATTATCCCTATGATATCTCATCGCAGATATTCTTCAAGATGTTGGACAATCGCGACCTGATTCCTTGTTGTACAGGGATGATACAACGAGAAGTGGCGTTGCGTATCGCATCGGAGCCTGGCACAAAAGCGTATGGAATCCTGTCGGTATTAATCCAGGCATGGTATGATGTGGAATATCTCTTTACGGTCGAGCCTTCTGTCTTTAACCCTCCTCCCAAGGTACAGAGTGCTGTCATCCGCATGACCCGTAATCAGGTGAAACATCTGGATTGTAACGAGGAATTGTTTAAACGAGTGGTGAAGACAGTGTTTAACCAACGTCGTAAGATGCTGCGTGTCTCTTTGCGTCAGTTGGTTAACTGTAAAGAGGAGAAAGGAGAGATACAAGACTTTTTCTCCGATCCTATCATGACGAAACGCCCTGAGCAACTGACTGTACAGGAATTTGTGGCATTGACGAATATGGTGGAAAATACATCCTGTGCTCGCACACAATTTGTTGATGTAAGTCAAGAATAAGCCTTTTTTTTCCTCAAAATAGAAAGATTTCATTGCTGGTTAATGAAATCTGCTTACCTTTGCATCGTGATTCAGAGGAACACATAAGGTAAAAGAAAAAGATTGTGGATAACATAATAGATATTTGGTTAGTTAGTAGTTTTAGGTTAGTAGTAAGGTATTAGTTTTTAGAGAAAGCAAGTTTTTAGTTATTAATAGGAAAAGGAAAGTAAACATGCCGGAAGAGTGATCTCCTGGCTGTTTTTTTGTTGGTCTGTTGGGAATTCTATTCTTTTATCTTCTTCAGCCAGTTGCCGGAAAAGAGTCGGATGAGGAAGAAAGAACCTCGGATAGTCAGTTCTACAGCCATAGCAATCCATACTCCAGAGAGTCCGTAGATGGGTGCCAGAATTGCTGCCAGTGACAGGCGCACGGCCCACATACTGGTGAGGTTCATAATGGCTGGCTTCATAGTGTCTCCAGCACCAACGAAGACGCCATAGCATACGATAGACGCGGCGAACATCGGTTCGGCAAAAGCCTCGATGCGCAGACAGTATGCTCCCAAGTCGATGATGTCGCCAACGGGTGTAAGGATACTCAACAACTCAGAGGCGAAGATAAACATGAGTACTCCCATGAATGTCATCACACACATCCCTAGTCCTGCTGACATGTAGGCAAATGATTTGGTGAGCAGACGCTTGCCGGCTCCGAAGCTCTGTCCTACTAAAGTGGTGGCTGCATCAGAGATGCCATAGCCTGGCATGTAGCACAGACTCTCGACTGTGATGGCAAGTGAGTGGGCGGCGATGGCTATGGTTCCTAATGGTGCCACAATGATGGTGCTTACAATCTGGGCTCCACCCATCAACACATGCTGTAATGCCATCGGAGCTCCTATCTTTACAGCATTGTTGACGACATCTGCCTGGGGACGGAAGGAACGGTGTGGACGACCTTTCAGTCGTAATATGTCAGAGCGGCAGAGCAGGAAATAGAGCATCAGTCCTGCCGTGATCAGTTCTGCGAGTCCAGTCCCTATGGCGGCACCCATGACTCCCATGTTCAGCAGATAGATAAGACAATAGTTGAAGACGACATCCAGTACACATGACAAGATATTCAATGCCGAGGGTATCCTCATATTACCAGAGCATTTCAGCATGGAACTTCCCAGTCCTGTCATCTGGAAGAAGATACCGCAGAAACCTATAATAGCGAAATAGATGGAGGCATCATGGGCAATCTCCTCAGTGCCTCCCAGCCAATAGGGAAGTTGTCCGCTGATCAAGATGCCGATGATGGAGATGGTCAGGCTATAGATAAGACAGCAGACCAATGACTGTCGCAAGATACGACGGGCTCGTTTGAAGTCGTTGGCACCAATGGCATGGGCGACTTGTACGGAGAATCCCATATTGGCAGCGGAGCCGAGTCCGCCCATCAGCCACCCCGTCGTCTCTACCAGTCCGATGGCAGCTGATGCCTTGGCTCCTAAATGTCCCACCATCGAAGCGTCTATGAAGAACATGATGGTGGCGGAAATCTGAGCTAATATACTGGGAATACTCAGGCTGATAATCAACCTGAGTTTCTCACCCTGTGTTATCTCACGTCCTTCACGAATAGATGCCAGCAGGCTATCGCTTTTTCCGAAATTCATTCTTTAGATATTTCGATATATCGATATTCCGAGATATCGATAATACGAGTTACTCTGCCTCTAACAATAGGACACGACTCGACCAGTCGTTCTTCTTCGACCATTCCGTCTCGTTGCGATATGGCATATCCAAACCATGATTCATCAGATAGGCACCACTGAACGACTTGCCCTCTACACTCATCTGCTTGAGGTCGATGCGGTTCAGCTCATGTACTTTATACATACGATTGGCATCCAATCCTGCCATTTTCACACGAGGAAGGTGCTCGTTTTGGAATGATTCTGTCTTCCACCAATAGAATACTGCCTTGTCCTGCTGGTCAGTGACGTACATCAATGAAGCAAGTCCCTTCTTGTCGTAAGGAGACACAAGGCGATAGATGTTACCAAACTGGACAATAGGACGAATCTGCTTGTATTCTGCAATCGCCTTACGGCACAGTTCCTTCTCGTCGTCCGTCATGTTCTTGGGTTGAATCTCCATTCCCAATCGTCCACTCATAGCGACATCAATACGATATTTTAAAGCTGTCGTACGGAACACCGTATGGTTGGGAGTGGCAGAGATATGACTTGCCATCGCAATGGCTGGGAAGAAATAGGAGGTGCCCCACTGCATATAGATACGCTGGAGGGCATCGGTATTGTCGCTGACCCAGAACTCATCGAAATAGGGGAGCACACCCCAGTTGGCACGACCACCACCGGAGGCACATGCCTGGATGGTGACATCGGGGAACTTAGCACGGATGCGCTGGCAGGCTTTCTCGAAACCACGGTGGTATTCAATATATAGGTGGCTCTGATCGTTCATGGTCAGATACTGAGAGCCATGATTGAGGATTGGCATATTGGCATCCCATTTGATATAATCTATCTCCGGATATTTTGTCAGCAGGTTGTCGACAATGCTGAATACGAAATCCTGTACCTTCGGGTTGGAGAGGTCGAGCACGACCTGTGTGCCACCTCGTCCTAATATAGCATCACGCTTGGGAGCTTTGACAATCCAGTCGGGATGTGCCTCGTAGAGCTCACTGGTGGTATTAGCCATCTCAGGCTCTATCCATATGCCGAATTTGATACCGTGTTTCTTGGCATCACGAAGGAGTCCCTCGATACCTTCCGGCAACTTGTTCTTGTCTACAACCCAGTCGCCCAGTGAGGAATTGTCCGTCTTACGAGGATATTTGTCGCCAAACCAGCCGTCGTCCATCACGAAGAGCTCACCACCCATGGAGGCGATATCTTCCATCATCTGGTCCATGCCCTTCTGGTTGATATCGAAATACACACCCTCCCAGGAGTTCAACAAGATCTTACGTTCTTTGTCACCATGAGCCAGCATATACTTACGTCCCCATTTATGGAAATTGCGGGAGACACCTGAGAGCCCTTGCTGTGAGAAGGTCAAGGCGAGTTTCGGAGTAACAAAAGTCTCTCCTTTCTTCAGATGATACTCTGAGTTGTCCTCATTGATACCAGCAAAGAAATAGTGGTATTCCGTATCGTCTGTCGTCACCTTCAGACGGTAGTTGCCAGAATAGCAGAGAGCGGCTCCAATCACTTGTCCGCAATTCTCTTGTCCCTTACCGTCGAGAGAGAACATCACCTCGGCATGGTCGGTATGGGAGTTGCGGGTTCCGTCTTTGTTGACAATCACTTTCTGACCTGGTGTGATGGGCTCCTCTACCAGCTGTGTCTCGTTCGCCCAGGAGCCGTAGAAATGACTGAGCCAGACGTTACCACGACGAATAGGTAGCATAGCGGAGGCAAAAGTTGTCAGGGTGACAGTCTGTTTTTCGTTATTGGTGATCTCCGTCCATGCCTCTATCATATCTTCCTCAGGGAAAGTTCTGTATTTCATGTTGACAATGATAGGATAGACTGGATCTTTGAGTTGGATCGTCGTGATATTGCCAGCACGCTGTACACCCTCCACCTCTAAGGCAGTAGAGAGGTTGCCATCCGAATGTCGCATGGCAATGGCTGCTTCGGCAGGTGTGTTCAGTCCATAGGCTGGATAGGCGTTCATACGTCCGAACATCTCTGGTTTCTGTAAGTGTTGCAGTTCCTGGGTATTGAGCTTGGCACCAAAATACACATATTGAGGCTGAGCTCCTTTTACGATGTCGAGTACCAGTGAGACATTTCTTGTCTCAATGACGACTTGCTCTGCCCATGTCATAGTCGCTACCAAGCAGAGTAAAAAGCTGAGAGTGATTTTCTTTCTCATATTTTGTTTAGTTGTTGATTATTTCCTGATTGTTGATAACACATGGAATCCACATCCAGAAAGTGGAACCTTGTCCGACTTCGCTGTCTACTCCGATCTTTCCGTTACAACGCTCTGCAATAGCCTTGCAGATAGACAGTCCGAGACCCGTTCCCTGAACATAGTCATTCAATTTTACGAAGCGTTCAAATACTTGATGGCATTTCTCCTTGGGGATACCCGTTCCTGTATCCTCGCAATACATATATATTCCATTGTCTTGTATGCGGTAGCCCACCTTGATATGTCCGTTTTGGGTGTATTTGACGGCATTGGTCACGAAATTCGTGATCACCTGTGCAATCCTTCCCATATCCAGTTCTGTATGCAGCATTTGATAAGGGTTCTCCTTGATAAACTGCACATTCGGATTCTCCACACGTTGTGCCAGCGTCTGGCAGATGTCATTGAAAGCCTTAGCGAAATCGACGTCTGCGGGTTTCATAATCAATCCATTGGCATCCATGGAGGAGATCGCCATGATGTCGTTAATGAGACGAAGTAACATGTCACAATTATTATGGATGACGTGAATGATCTCTTTTTTCTCTTCAGCTGTTGTCATCATCTGCAGCAGGTCAGAGAATCCCACGATGGCATTGAGGGGAGTACGGATCTCATGGGTCATGTTCGCCAGGAAGACACTCTTCAGTCGTCCGGACTCAATCGCACGTTGTGTCTCTTGTTTCAGTAATTCTTGTGCTTTGTAGAATCGTGTCATATTACGTATCAGACCGAAAGCACCAATTAGTTTTCCTTCATCGTTAAAGATAGGCAGACTATTGATCTGATTCCATTGTACTTCATCTGTGGAGTGGAATAAAGGGCGCATATTGCGGAGTATGGACATGGGAGTCGTGAAATACAGCTCTGGCTCTGCCAGTTTCTTGGCTACGTCAAGTTGGTCGTCACCAACGAAATACGTGATATACTCATCAAAAGTCAGCTCCTTTTCAATCTCACTCAGTCCTTTCATGAACTGCACCTTTTTCTCTAGATAATCAACACGCCATGCCCGCATGTCGATAGCTTCCATCATATATTGCAGCTCCATCTCATAACGCTGAATATCCTCGTTGGCTTTCTTGATTTGCTCATCGTTGAGTTTTGACTGCAGATATAACTCGCGCTCTTCTGAGATATCACGGATAGCAATGGCAATATATATGAGTTTTCCGTTTTCGTCGTGGATAGGATGCAGACGTATCTCCAGATAGACATGTAAGTCGTTATAATCATTTTTCGAACATACCCAGAATTCTTCCACGTGGTTTCTGTCGACATTCTCATGGAAGGGCGAAGCATCAAAAAGATTGGTGTTGGAGAAATAAGTGTCATAATCTTCTCTGTCGAAATGACAGAGCTCGCGCATTTTTTTGTTTGCGTCGATTAGCCATCCGTCGGCACTATAGAATGACAATCCAATGATAGAATTCTCAAAAACGAGTTTGTATTTTTCTGTGAGTTCCTCCTCTTTCTCCTGTTGGAGCATGAGCTCTGTCTCATCAACCAGTGTGCTGATAACTACATTGGGACGTGAGATACCACTGACATATTCTCCGATGCTGTAGTTATGAAGGTATCCCCATCTTGGCTCTCCTTCTTCGAAATTGAAGTTCCAACGGTAGTTGAACTCTTTCTCTTTCTCTTTTCCGCTAATGACCTGACGGATATTGTGAAGTGCGTCAGGCAGGTCGTCGGGATGGACATGTGCTTTCCACTCATCAGACGTGATGCCTCTGTCTGGAATCATGTGTCCATATAGCTTGAAAGTATAATCCTTGGCTGGATCATACATAATAACATTGGCCTCACAACTTTTCAATGCTTGTTGCATGAGATTGTTTGTTTGCTTTGACAGACGGGAGGCACGGCGGATGCGTTGTATGATGACTCGGTTATAAATGATGACGATCAAAAAGATGAGAATCACAGTAGTCACCAAGATAATGGGGACCATCTGGAGAGTCTGATGGTGGTACACCCCTTGCAGGATGAGGCTGATGCTGTTCAATAGTATATTCATGCGATGACAGGTTCCGTGTTATTGTCGATATTTATTTTCTTCTGTATCTCTATAGCTTGGCAGGGTAAGAATATCCCTATTGTAGAGCCTTTTCCTAATTCTGAGGAGATTTCGATAGAACCACCCATTTTCTTGACAAGAGCTTCGATGATCGGCATGTCAAGACCTGTTCCGGAGAGCCGCTCGTCCTTGTCACGAACGAAGCGATTGAAGATTTTGGGTAGTAGCTCGGGATCGATGCCGTCACCTGAGTCTTCAATGACAATCACCAATTCGCCGCGTAGGTATTCATATTTGGCACGGATAAATCCTTGATGGGTGTAATGGGCAGATCTCGTACATATCATTTGAATAGCTTTTCCCAGATGCTCTATGTCGCCGTTGATAATCAGATGCTCATAAGGATTACTTATAGAGACTTTTACCTCAGGATTCAGTTTAGCCCATCCCATCTGGCAATAGGATTCAAAAACTTCAGCGAAGTCAAAGTCTTCATGCTTGAATTCCACCATGTCCGCATCAATACGTGACAGAAAGAGTATGTCGTTGATGAGTCGCAATAGAATATTCGTGTTACGTTTGATCTCTTCCACAAAGACCGTCTCATCAGCCTCATCATGCTCCATCTCAAAAAGCGAGGCAAAGCCCAGTACGGAATTCAGTGGCGTACGGATCTCATAGCTCATATTGGTGAGGAATGATTCCTTCAGCATTTCTGCCTCTTGTGCCTTTTGGGTCTCAACGGCAAGTAGTCGTTCCGTTTCGAGCATATCTGTCATGTTTCGACACAATCCAAAATAATGCTCCGCTTTAGAGTCATTGTTCAAGATAGGTACCAAGTTGAACATGAATGCCATCTGTCGTTTCTTCTCGTCCCTGATCTCCGTCTCAATGGTTTGCTCTATCGGATGAGACGTGAGGTGATCCATGCGGTTCAGAGCGCTGGATACAATACGCCTGTATTGGGGCATGGCAAGACGGATACAGCGTAACTGTGAGAATTTCATCTGTGTCTTGTCTACGGTATTGGATATGGTAAAGGTGTAAGTGCTGGGGTGATAGTCCACGAGTCGTACGTTACTGATGCGCAGGGCATAGTTGATGTTATCGATATACTCTTGGATATGCTTGATGGCTTTCTTCAACTCCTGTGCTCCTTTTTGTTGCTTATGGAAGGAGTTCACCATCTCACTGATGTTACGACCAGCGACATAGACACCCTCAAACTTTCCTTTATCATTAAATACTGTATTAACGGTTGCCTCATAATATATTTTGCCTCTTTCCTTCGATTTGTTTGCCCAGAAGCGTGTCTTGTCATAGTATTCTATGTTGACGATGGCCGACATGTGAATGTGGTCTGCCTTCTTGAAATCAATATTGTTAAGGAGAATGTTCTCATGGAAGTAATGCTTCTCCTTGATTATTGCCTCTTTGTCAGGAATACCCAGTGATGTGCAGACCGTGTCGTTAAGGTCGGTCAAGAGTCCGTCCTTGTCGTAATAATACATATCTACCAATGATGAGTTGAATACAGTAGAGTAACGCATCATCAGTTTGTTGGTATTCTTCTTCTTCTCTTGCTCGTTAGTAATGTCACGCTGTACACCCAGGATATGTTTTATTTGTCCTTTGCTGTCTTTCTCTGCAATTGAGAGATGGATTTCGTAGTATTTACGGTACTCTTCATCTTCCTCCTGGCTTCGGAGGTTGACAATAGAGGTGATTCGTTTGTTCTCACAGATTTCAAAGATAGAGGAACGCAGCTCCTCAAAGTCATCACGATTGAAGAATTTCACAAAATCAACGGGGTTGTATTCTTTGATGACAGTCCCATCTTCAGATATAAACCGATAATGTTGTGACTCGGTGTCATAAATCCACATCTGCATCCTTCCTGTCTGCATGATAGTGGAAAGGCGTATGTTCTGCTTGTGTTGCTGCTTGTTGATTTCCTGCTCACGATAAATGTAGAGCCGGTTGTAAAATAACAGTAGGAAAATACCAATGAGAAATCCTCCTACCAGATAGCTCAGGACATGATCAAAATCGAAAACGTTGTCAAAATGGATACCCTTGGCATATATCACCATAGGCAGCAGGAGCGTCATGACAAGCGTTATTAGTCGGCTAGATATGTTACATCGTTTGTCGTAGGTCATTGTAATAGGCAATAGATTTAAGCTATTTGCCTACAAAGATAGGGTATTTCCTTCGTTTTCCCAAATTTTTTGTCCGTTATTTACAAAATCAGCCGCGAAAGGGGGCTTCGCGGCTGATTCTATATGGGAAAAAGAGGATTTATAGTGGATATTCGTCAAAGGCATAGAGCACGGTGGAGAGATAGCGCTCGCCGGTGTCCGGCAACAGGGCAACTATCGTCTTTCCTGCGTTTTCGGGACGTTGGGCGACGAGGGTGGCACCATAGGCGGCGGCACCAGAAGAGATACCTACGAGCAGACCGTCTTTCTGGGCGAGTTCGCGACCAGTGCGGATGGCGTCGTCATTGTCGATATCCAATACCTCGTCAATGACGCTGGCGTCGTATGTCTTGGGTACGAAACCGGCTCCGATACCTTGAATCTTATGCGGACCACTCTGTCCTCCGTTCAAGACGGGTGAGGATGATGGCTCTACAGCAATAATCTTAATATTCGGGTTCTTCTCTTTCAGGTATTTTCCAATACCAGATATAGTGCCTCCAGTACCTACACCTGCTACGAAAATGTCAATGTTCCCGTCAGTGTCCTTCCATATCTCAGGACCTGTGGTGGCATAATGCTTGGCAGGGTTGGCAGGGTTCTCAAACTGTTGTAGGATGATGGAGCCAGGGATGCTGTCACGCAACTCCTCGGCAGCACGGATAGCTCCCGCCATACCGTCTTTGCCGCTGGTCAGGCGAACTTCCGCACCATATGCTTTTACGAGGTTGCGACGCTCCACACTCATGGTCTCCGGCATCGTCAGGATGAGCTTGTAGCCTTTGACGGCTGACACAAGGGCAAGTCCGACACCTGTATTGCCACTGGTGGGCTCGATGATGGTGGCTCCTGGTTTCAGGAGTCCTTTCTGCTCAGCGTCCTCTATCATGGCGAGGGCGATACGGTCTTTGACACTGCCGCCAGGGTTAAAGAATTCCACTTTGGCGATAATAGGCGTCTGCAGACCTTTTGCCGTAGAATAGTTGCTCAGTTCGAGCAGTGGTGTACCTCCGATTAACTCGGTCAGTTGTTTTGCGATGTTTGCCATATTTTTCCTTTTTTAATGTTAAATCTTTTCTAATGCTTGTGAGAGATCGGCGATGATGTCGTCGATGTGCTCTGTTCCAATGCTGAGTCGAACGGTAGCAGGCGTGATATGCTGCTGCTCAAGCTCTTCTGGAGACATCTGTGAGTGGGTGGTGGTATAAGGATGGATGACCAGGCTCTTGACATCTGCCACGTTGGCGAGCAGAGAGAAGATCTCTAGGGAGTCAATAAATTTCCACGCTTCTTTCTCACCGCCCTTGATCTCGAAGGTGAAGATGCTGCCGGCACCTTTGGGGAAGTATTTTTGATAGAGGGCGTGATCCTCATGGTCGGGGAGTGACGGGTGGTTGACCTTAGCAACCTTCGGATGGTTCTTCAGGAAGTCCACTACTTTCAACGCGTTCTCCACATGACGTTCTACACGCAGGCTCAGTGTCTCCAGACCTTGCAATAATATAAACGCATTAAATGGAGAAATGGTGGCACCGGTGTCACGCAGGATGACGGCACGGATGCGGGTCACAAAGGCTGCGGCTCCTGCTACGTCAGCGAATACTGCTCCATGATAAGATGGGTCTGGTTTTGCCAGTGAGGGGAACTTGTCAGCGTTTGCCTTCCAGTCGAAAGTGCCTCCGTCTACGATGACACCACCTAATGATGATCCATGTCCGCCAATGAATTTCGTTGCAGAATGCACCACGATGTCAGCACCGTGCTCGATAGGACGGATGAGATAAGGTGTTCCAAATGTGTTGTCGATAATCAAGGGGATGTTGTGCTTGTGGGCAACTGCTGCCACTGCCTCAATATCTGTCACGTCGGAGTTGGGATTACCGAAGGTCTCCGCATACACTGCCTTTGTGTTCGGCTGGATGGCAGCCTCTAGGGCGGCAAGGTCGTTCACCTTCACAATCGTGTTCGAGATACCTTGTGTAGATAAGGTATGTGTGATGAGGTTGAAAGAGCCGCCATAGAGGTTGTCGGCTGCTACGATATGGTCACCGGCCTGTGCGATATTCTGCAGGGCATAGGTCACGGCAGCGGCACCACTGGCGACAGCGAGACCGGCGACACCACCTTCCAAGGCAGCCACGCGGTCCTCGAACACGCCCTGTGTCGAGTTGGTCAGTCGACCATAGATGTTACCTGCGTCTCGTAGTCCGAATCGGTCGGCGGCATGTTGTGAGTTACGGAACACATAGGAAGTGGTCTGGTAGATGGGCACGGCGCGGGCATCAGTGGCGGGGTCGGGTTGTTCTTGTCCTACATGCAATTGTAAAGTCTCGAAGTGTAGTTTCTTGTTGCTCATAATCTTTTATTTTTTTTGTTAATATGTTACTATGTCTTTAAAACATGTTATGATGTCTTTTCGACGTTGCAAAGGTACGGCGAAATCCGCATACCCAGAATAGCACAAATGGGGCATTCTGCATACCACGATTGTGGTATTTAGCCAAAAAGCCCCCTATTTATATATAAGGTATAATATAATTTCGTAACTTTGCAATGTCAAAGAATAACGTTTTTATGAGCAGAGAGAAAGAAATATATAAGGTGACCTTGGTGGGCAGTGCGGGTAATGCGGCATTGCTGACCTTTAAGTTTATTGCAGGTATACTAGGCAATAGCTCGGCAATGATTGCTGATGCCGTTCACTCCTTGTCAGACTTTGTGACAGACATCCTTGTATTGGTGTTTGTCAGTATTAGTGCCAAACCACAGGATCGCTCCCATGATTACGGACACGGAAAATTTGAGACCATCGCCTCGTTCCTGATTGGTCTGGCATTGATAGTAGCCTCGACGGGTATCGTGGTGTCTGGTACATTAAAGCTGCTGTCTTGGTGGGGTGGTAGTGAACTGGAGGCACCAGGATGGATCGCATTTTGGGCAGCGTTGTTTTCCATTGTCATTAAGGAGTTGCTTTACCAGTATACTATATGGAGGGCTAAGGAGCTGGACTCCCAGGTGATGGTTGCCAATGCCTGGCATCATCGTAGCGATGCTCTCTCGTCGATAGGTGCCGCCTTGGGTATCGGTTTGGCTATCTGGTTGGGGCAGCGGTGGACAGTGTTAGATCCAGTCGCCTCTATCGTCGTGGGACTCATGCTGGTCAAGGTCGCTTACGATTTGCTCAAGACAAGTGTCAATGAACTGACGGAAAGCTCTTTGCCACCAGAAACAGAACAGGAGATCCTGCAGATTGTCCAGTCGTTTGACGATGTGCGGCAGCCTCATCATCTGTGTACACGTCGGATAGGCAGCCGTATCGCTATTGAGATACATGTGCGGATGGACGGAGGGTTGTCGTTGAATACGGTCCACGAACGTGCTACAACCATTGAGCGGAAATTAAAAGAGCGTTTCGGTCCTGACACACATGTGTCGCTCCACATGGAACCTGTCAAAACGTCATCAGCAGAAAACCTGGAAGAATAGTCTCCTCATAAATAATCTCAATTTTTTTTGGTTTTTTCTTTGAAATACACTATCTTTGTCGGAAGAAAAATTAAACTGAACGATTATGATAGACGTAAAACAGACATTAGCCTCGGCAGAGGAACGCATGGAGATGGCTGCCATGTTCTTGGAGGAAGAACTGAACCGTGTCCGTGCAGGACGTGCCAACGTTGCCATCCTTGATGGTGTGCGTGTGGAGTCGTATGGTTCCAAGGTACCCTTGAACCAGGTTGCTAACATCTCAACACCGGATGCCCGTACCATTGCTATCAAGCCTTGGGACAAGAAGCAGATCCGTGACATTGAGAAGGCGATTATGGACTCTGATGTGGGCATCACACCAGAGAATAATGGTGAGATTATCCGCCTGGGTATCCCACAGCCTACCGAGGAGCGTCGTCGTGACTTGGTGAAACAGTGTAACAAGATTGCTGAGAAGGCAAAGGTGGAGGTGCGTAATGTCCGTGCCGACATCAAGGACAAGTTGAAGAAAGCTATCAAGGACGGTCTCTCCGAGGACAACGAGAAGGATGCTGAGAACGACCTGCAGAAGTTGCACGACAAGTACATCAAGAAACTCGATGACTTGATGGAGGCAAAGAACAAGGAAATCATGACTGTCTAGTCGGCAGTTGACAATTGATGGTTGACAGTTGAAAGGACTTGTCATTAAGAATACGGGCAGTTGGTACACCGTTCTGACGGACGATGGATCAACTGTCGATTGTAAGATAAAGGGTAATTTCCGGTTGCGTGGCATTCGGAGTACTAATCCTGTAGCGGTAGGTGACAGGGTTGAACTTTCCTCCCCCTCAACAGGGGGAGGTCAGGAGGGGGTCTGTTTCATTACCGAGATAGAGGACCGTCGCAATTACATCATCCGCAAGAGTATCAACCTGTCGAAACAGAGTCATATCCTTGCCGCTAATGTTGATCAGGCTTTGCTGGTGGTGACTGTGGTGAAGCCGGAGACCTCCACGACGTTCATCGACCGCTTCCTTGCATCGGCAGAAGCCTATCGGGTACCTGTTATCCTGTTGTTTAACAAGACAGACTTGTTAAACGAGGATGAGCAGCGTTACCAACAGATGATGGTCGACCTCTATGAGACCGTGGGGTATGAGTGTCACGCTATCTCTGCGGAACGAGGTGACGGAGTAGAGGAACTGCGTCCCTTGCTGGAAGGTAAGATCACGTTGCTGAGTGGTAATAGCGGGGTGGGGAAGTCGACACTCATCAACCGGTTAATACCTCATGCCAACCAGCGTGTGGCGGATATCAGTGAAGCTCATCAGACGGGTATGCATACCACCACCTTCTCCGAGATGATTCCACTGACAGCAGACCGCTCAACGCTAACTGAGACATCCTGGCTCATTGATACTCCGGGTATCAAGGGCTTTGGCACGTTTGATATGGAGAAGGAAGAGCTGACAAGTTATTTCAAGGAGATATTCGAGTTCTCGAAACAATGTCGTTTCTCTGATTGTACCCATACCCATGAACCTGGGTGTGCCGTCTTGAAAGCGGTGGAAGACCATTATATCGCACAGAGTCGATATCAGTCGTATCTCTCGATGTTGGAAGACAAGGATGAAAATAAATATCGCGAGGCGTTTTGAGCTTCGCGATATTTGTTTATTTAATGGTTATCGTATATTTCGACATGAAGGAGGCACCTGGTAACAGGTGGTTCATCAATGGCTTGTCCTTGAACTCGCCACGGAAGTCACGAGGGTCACCAATACCATACCACGGCTCGATGCAGACGAAGGGTGCCTGCTTGTCGTAGGGACTCCAGAACGCACAGACCGGTGTCTTGTAATCGACAGTCACAGCGGGCTCGCCATTAGTATCCATTAGCATGGCGCGACGGGTCTGGCTCTTGTGGATCTTCACGCTGTCGTTGCGGAAGAAGTTGTTCGATATCTCCATGATACCCATATCAGCCTCCAAAGGAACCTCCACCATGTCGTGACTGCCGTCGGCATAGCTCTTCAGAGCCTCCATCGGTTCTTCGTTGTCGAGTTTAATCATACCCTCCAGTTTACCACCGGGCATATTGAAGGCTGGGTGTCCGCCAATCTGGAAGTGGATCTCACGGTCGTCGGTGTTCTCCACATGCCAGATGACATGAACTTTATTGTCTTCTAAACGATAAGTGATGGCGAGGTTGAAATGATAGGGATATACCTTCAGCGTCTCTTCATTGTCATGAAGGGCGAAGGTCACTTTGTCTTGTGTCTGACTGATCAGTGTGAACTCCCTGTCACGGGCAAACCCATGACGGGGCAGGTGGTATTCCTTGCCGTCGACACGGTAGGTGTTGTCGTTGACGCTACACACCAGAGGGAACAGGATAGGGGAGTGACGAGGCCATTCCGGACCAGCCTGCCACATATACTCACGCCCCTCGTTGTCTCTCACACTCTGGAGCTCGGCACCCTTCTCTGCGACTTTGATCGTCAACAGACCGTTACTTAGTTCTATCATGCTATTTGATACGTTTAAGGTTGGCTTTCATGTCACTGTCATCCACCATCAGCGTCTCACCGTCATCACTGAGTATCATCTTGGAACCGTTGTCCTCAATCTTAATGATATTGTTATTGGCAGTGTACCTCGACTTATAATTGTAGAACTTCGTCTTCAGCGTCAGGTCAGCCTGCCACATCTTGCGGTTAGCCCAGCTGACACCCAGTTCCTTGGCACGCTCCTTGTCATACACAATCTTCATGCGCATCTTCATGTCGTGGCTGTTGATGAACTCAATGCTGACAGTCATGGTGAAAATCTCATTCATCACAAACTCTCGTTCCTTCCTTTGCTCAGCTGTCTCGTTCTCTTTCTCACCGAGCAGATGACTAACACTCATGTAACCGTTGTAGTAAATACGTCCTTTCATGTCTTGAGCATGTATGCTGAGTGTCAGCATCATGGCAAAGATGATTGATAAAATTCTTTTCATATTATTTGTTTCTTGTGATTTGGTTGCAAAGATACAAAATAATGACGGAAAAGAGTATGATATGTTTTGGTTTTTTTCTTACTTTGTCGTATCTTTGCATCATGAATCTGAAAGACCAACGAATTGCCGTATTGCTCTCTGGGGGAGTAGACAGCTCTGTAGTGCTGTATGAACTGGTGCGACAGGGTTTGCGTCCTGACTGCTTCTATATCAAGATAGGTCCTGAGGAGGAAGAGGAGTGGGACTGCTCTTCGGAGGAAGACTTGGAGATGGCGACAGCTGTCAGTCATAAGTATGGCTGTAAACTGGAGATTATCGACTGTCATCAGGAGTATTGGGACCAGGTGACTGCTTATACGATGGAAAAGGTACGTGCAGGTCTTACTCCTAATCCCGATGTGATGTGCAATCGCTTAATCAAATTCGGGGCTTTCGATGAGAAACGAGGTCACGAGTATGACCTCATTGCTACAGGTCATTATGCCCAGACGGAAATAGACGAGGAGGGTAGGAAATGGTTGACGACGAGTCCTGACCCTGTGAAAGACCAGACTGATTTCCTGGCGCAGATCTATGACTGGCAGTTGAGGAAGGCATTGTTTCCCATTGGACATATGATGAAGGAGGAGGTACGTGTGATTGCTGAGCGTGAGCACTTGGTGAATGCCAAGCGTAAGGACTCACAGGGTATCTGTTTCTTGGGGAAGATCAACTATAATGACTATATCCGCCGTTACCTGGGAGAGAAACCGGGTGATGTGCTGGAACTGGAGACGGGAAAACGCATCGGACAGCATAAGGGCTTGTGGTTCCATACCATCGGACAGCGTCACGGTCTGGGCTTTGGTGGTGGACCGTGGTTCGTGGTAAAGAAGGATATGCTGCAGAACATCCTGTATGTCAGCAAGGGCTATGACCCACAGACGGCATATAAGCAGGAGTTCAGAATTCATGACCTGCACCTGTTGACGGCTCCGATAGACACTTCTACGATCTGTTTCAAGATTCGTCATACCCCAGATTTTCATCGTGCGAAGGTGGAGACTATAGGGGATGGTGTCTATCAGATTCTTTCTGACACTCCCATCCATGGTGTGGCACCAGGTCAGTTCTGTGTGTTGTACGATGAGGCACATCATCGTTGTTATGGTTCAGGTGAAATTACCGTTTAACACTTTTTGATTCTAAACTCTCGTCATTTCATTTGTTTTTTAGTACTTTTGTACCCTATGAATGGAAACGTGCTGAATAAGACGGAGTGGAAAGAAAATGTGATTCTTGTCGACGCTGATTATGTCGACAAAGTCGCATTTGACTTGATAGTGAACTTCGAGCGTATGATAGGTCGTCGCATCCCGCAGGCAGATATGGCAAAATGGCTGGAATGCATAGCGTTAGATGGAGGAATGAAATTCCCTACGACACCTACCCAACCTACAGAACCTGTCCAACAAACACAGGTCGTCTTTCTTCATCAGAAACAGCAGATGGATAATTTCCAGCCCTCCGCATTGGCAGATGTAGACGGTAAGGCGTTCAGTGGTCCATTGGGCGAGTTCCTCATCAGTTGTGTTCCTGTGGAGGAAATGGTGACTGCCGAGGACTTGTTTATCGATTCTATGCAGATTATCTGTAATAGTGGGGATGTGAAACGGGTGATGGTGATCCCTGATGCTGATCATATATATAATAAGGTACGTGTGGGACTCCGTCATGCGGATGACAATAAACATATCACCGTGTTCAGTATGCAGCCGATGGAGGGTGGCAACTACCGACAGGAGATCCTGGGCTACTCGCTGATGGCGGCGCTGGGTATCAGGGCGGAAGAGATTAAAAATTGAAAAATTTAAAAATATAGAATATGGCAAGAGTATTGATGATTGGTGCTGGTGGCGTCGCCACTGTGGCAGCGTTTAAGATTGCACAAAACGCTGACGTGTTTACTGATTTCATGATAGCCTCACGTCGCAAGGCTAAATGTGACGCTATCGTAGAGGCGATCCATAAAAAGGGTTATGACATGCCCATACAGACGGCACAAATCGATGCGGATGACGTGGAGCAGTTGAAGACACTGTTCAACAGCTACAAACCGGAACTGGTGATTAACCTCGCCTTGCCCTATCAAGACCTGACCATCATGGAGGCTTGTCTTGCCTGTGGCTGCAGCTATCTTGATACTGCCAATTATGAGCCGAAAGAGGAGGCGCACTTTGAGTACTCATGGCAGTGGGCTTATCGGGAGAAATTCGAGAAGGCTGGTTTGACGGCAATCCTTGGTTGTGGCTTTGACCCTGGTGTGACCAGTATCTATACCGCCTATGCGGCGAAGCATCACTTCGACGAGATTCAGTATCTGGATATTGTCGATTGTAATGCCGGTGACCATCATAAGGCTTTTGCCACCAACTTTAATCCAGAGATCAATATCCGCGAGATTACGCAGAAGGGACTCTACTGGGAAGACGGGAAATGGGTGGAGACGGAACCGCTGGAGATTCACAAGGACCTGACCTATCCGAATATCGGACCACGTGACAGTTATCTGTTGCACCATGAGGAGATTGAGTCTTTGGTCATCAACTATCCCACCATCAAGCGTGCCCGTTTTTGGATGACCTTCGGACAACAGTATTTGAAGCACCTTGAGGTGATTCAGAATATCGGAATGAGTCGTATCGACGAGGTGGAGTATGAGGCTCCGCTGGCTGATGGAAGTGGCGTAGCTAAAGTTAAGATCGTTCCTTTGCAGTTCCTGAAAGCTGTATTGCCTAACCCGCAGGATTTGGGTGAGAACTACGAAGGTGAGACGAGTATTGGTTGCCGCATCCGTGGCATCGGCAAAGATGGTAAGGAACATACTTATTATGTCTATAACAATTGCTCGCATCGTGCCGCTTATGAGGAGACGGGTATGCAGGGTGTCAGCTATACGACGGGTGTTCCTGCCATGATCGGCGCAATGATGTTCTGTAAGGGACTTTGGAAGAAAGCTGGTGTCCATAATGTCGAGGAGTTCGACCCTGATCCTTTCATGGAGCAGCTCAATAAGCAAGGTCTTCCCTGGCATGAGATACACGATGGTGACCTCGAACTCTAATTCGAAGTATCGAAATCTCGGAATCTCGAAATATCGAAATAACTAATCATAACAACTATGGCAAAAAAAGAAATGGACGAGGGCGCAGCTATGAGCCCTCAGCAGGAGAAGATGAAAGCCCTGCAAGCTGCTATGTCGAAAATTGAGAAGGATTTCGGCAAGGGTAGTATCATGCGAATGGGAGATGAGCAGATAGAGAATGTGGAGGTGATACCTACAGGTAGTATCGGACTGAATGCTGCCCTTGGGGTGGGAGGTTATCCCAAAGGACGTATCATCGAGATATATGGTCCGGAGTCTTCTGGTAAGACGACTCTTGCCATCCATGCTATGGCTGAGGCTCAGAAGGCAGGTGGTATCGCTGCTTTCATCGATGCGGAGCATGCCTTCGATCGTTTCTATGCTCAGAAACTGGGGGTGGACATCGATAATTTGTGGATCTCTCAGCCTGACAATGGTGAGCAAGCGTTAGAGATTGCTGATCAGTTGATTCGCTCTAGTGCCATTGATATCCTGGTGGTTGACTCTGTCGCTGCCCTAACTCCTAAAAAGGAGATAGAAGGGGATATGGGTGACTCTGCTGTCGGACTGCATGCCCGTCTGATGAGTCAGGCACTGCGTAAGCTGACGGCTACCATCGCCAAGACGAATACAACCTGTATCTTCATCAACCAGTTACGTGAGAAGATTGGTGTGATGTTCGGTAACCCTGAGACGACAACGGGTGGTAATGCCTTGAAGTTTTATGCCTCTGTCCGTCTGGACATCCGTAAGGTGACAGGTATCAAGGACGGTGACCAGGTGATTGGTAACCAGGTACGTGTGAAGGTGGTAAAGAACAAAGTGGCTCCTCCTTTCCGTAAGGCAGAGTTTGAGATTACCTTTGGTGAGGGTATCTCTAAGATTGGTGAGATCGTCGACCTAGGCGTAGAGTACGGTATCATTCAGAAAAGTGGTTCCTGGTTCTCTTATGACGGCTCAAAACTGGCACAGGGACGTGATGGCACGAAACAGTTGCTGAAGGATAATCCAGAACTATGTGAGGAACTCGAATCGAAGATCATGCAGGCAATAGCTGACAAAGCATAACTCAAGATATCTCAAAAAAGAAAGGCACTCTGTTGTGAGTGCCTTTTCTTTTGTTATTTCTTGGCTTTAGCGGCTGTTGTCCTGCGTGGGGTTCTGACACCTACCACCTTACCACTCTTGCTGAACTGAACGATCAGCCAGCTGTTGGTACGCTTGTAAGTCCACTCATAACGACCGTCGTTGATGTCTGCCTTGCTCTCTGGCTCTCCGACAGCCATCTCCACCTCTTCCTCTGTCATACCCATTCCGACACGTCCCTCGCGGATCATAGTGCGGGTAGCGGCATTGGTGTTCCTCAGCTTGCCTTCACCAAAGCCGAAGAGATAGCCGAAGTAGTCTTCCTTCTGTCCGTCAATGTCTCCTACGACACTCTCGTTGGTAAAGGTGACATCTTTCGTATAAGTACGACCGGTCTCTGTCTCAGACAGTGTCAAAGTGACATAGTTGCTGTTGCGGACAGGTGCCATTCCGTCAATACGGAATGCCATCAGCTTAGGAACTTTCACCACACGGTTGTCTTTTCCGCCACCTTTGGTTGTCATGCTGGTAGCGTATTTCGTATAGATGGTCTTACCCATATACTGTGCATAGTCGGTGGATACCTTTGTCTCGCCTGTCATCAGGTCGAAAGAACCATAGAACGTGAATTTCTCGTTGTCCACGATAAACTCATCGTCACGCATACCACTATTGGTCCTACTCAATGCTACATTCTGGTAGAACTCATTGCCTCTCTTGTCGGCAACGATAATCTTCACAGGGAAGGAACGGGTACCGACACCAATGGCAACCACCTTGACCTCCATGCCTTTCTCTACCTTGACATCGTTATAGCTGTCACTGTCGTAGTCAACATCTACACGGTAGTCTGTGGCACGAGTGACCAGAGTGTGACCCATCAGTTTCTCACGGGCAATGTCCACATCTCCCAGATATGCCAAAGTGGGAACACCTGTCTTGCTGTAGCAGTAGTCCTCGAATTCTCCCTTTGGCAACTCGAAATAGTATTTCCTGTTGTCATCCTGACAAGTGAAGTTCATACGGGCACGACCATTCTGTCCCACAGAGTGGTTGTTGTAAATCATAATCTTACGACGAAGTTTACCACTGGGAACCTCCTTGCCGGTACCTGCGTCACGGAAAGTGTTGACTATCAAATCGTACTTCTCTGGCAGCACCATGAACTTCATGCCGTCTTCCCAGTCACACAGACTGTAGTAACGGAAGTTCTGACTGACAAAGTCTGTTCCTGTAGGCGTTTCTTCTTTGGTAGTATTCTTGACTACCTTCGCCTCTGTTTTCTTTACTCCCTTTGTCTTGACGATGTAGGAGTCGGCACTCTGAGCCATCGCAATCGTTGTCGCAAAGGCGAGTCCCGTCAGAATAATCAGTTTCTTCATAGATATCTCTATTGATGTTTATTACGTAATAATGCTGCAAAGATATAAATTATTTTTGATACTTGTGCCAAAATGACGTGACAAACCGTCATTTTTCTTTGATTTTTTTGTTTTTGGCACATGCTTTGCTATAAAATCGTTGACATTTCATGCATATTAATAATAAAAAAAGATACAATTATGGGAAAAATTATTGGAATTGACTTAGGAACAACCAACAGCTGCGTTGCCGTTTTCGAGGGTAACGAGCCTGTGGTAATCGCAAACAGCGAGGGTAAGCGTACGACACCTTCTGTCGTAGGCTTTGTAGAGAATGGGGAGCGTAAGATTGGTGACCCTGCCAAGCGTCAGGCTATCACGAACCCGAAGAAGACCGTTTATTCTATCAAACGCTTCATGGGTGAGAACTGGCAGCAGACGGAGAAGGAGATCTCGCGCGTACCTTATACTGTAGTCAACGAGGGTGGTTATCCTCGTGTGGATATCGATGGTCGTAAGTACACACCGCAGGAGATCTCCGCAATGGTACTTCAGAAGATGAAGAAGACCGCAGAGGATTATCTCGGACAGGAGGTGACGGATGCCGTTATCACTGTTCCTGCTTACTTCTCTGACTCTCAGCGTCAGGCTACTAAGGAGGCAGGACAGATTGCCGGTCTGAATGTGCGTCGTATCGTCAACGAGCCTACTGCCGCTGCACTTGCCTATGGTGTTGACAAGGCTAACAAGGATATGAAGATTGCCGTCTTCGACCTCGGTGGTGGTACATTCGATATCTCTATCCTGGAGTTTGGCGGTGGTGTGTTTGAGGTTCTGTCTACCAATGGTGATACACACCTTGGTGGCGATGACTTCGATCAGGTCATCATCGACTGGCTGGTACAGGAGTTCAAGAATGACGAGGGTGCTGACCTGAAGGCTGACCCGATGGCTATGCAGCGTCTGAAGGAGGCTGCTGAGAAGGCAAAGATTGAGTTGTCCAGCTCTACCTCTACAGAGATTAACTTGCCGTATATCATGCCGGTAGGTGGTATTCCTAAGCACTTGGTGAAGACCCTTACTCGCGCTAAGTTCGAGCAGCTCGCACATGGTCTGATTCAGGCTTGTCTGGCTCCTTGTCAGAAAGCTATCGCTGATGCTAAGCTGAACACTTCTGATATTGACGAGGTCATTCTCGTAGGTGGTTCAAGCCGTATCCCTGCTGTTCAGGAACTCGTGAAGAATTACTTCGGTAAGGAGCCTTCAAAGGGTGTGAACCCCGATGAGGTGGTTGCCGTTGGTGCTTCTATCCAGGGTGCTATCCTGAACAAAGAGGGTGGTGTAGGCGACATCGTACTGCTTGATGTTACTCCGCTGACTTTGGGTATTGAGACAATGGGTGGTGTGATGACCAAACTGATCGAGGCTAACACGACCATTCCTTGCAAGAAGAGTGAGGTGTTCTCTACTGCCGCTGATAATCAGACAGAGGTGACCATCCATGTACTACAGGGTGAGCGTCCTATGGCTGCACAGAACAAGTCCATCGGACAGTTCAACCTCACAGGTATTGCTCCCGCACGTCGTGGTATTCCTCAGATTGAGGTAACCTTCGATATCGATGCCAACGGTATCCTCAAGGTTTCTGCAAAGGACAAGGCTACAGGCAAGGAACAGGCTATCCGCATCGAGGCTTCTTCTGGTCTGTCTCAGGATGAGATCAACCGCATGAAGGCGGAGGCTGAGCAGAATGCTGAGAATGATAAGAAGGAGCGTGAGCGTGTCGATAAGTTGAATCAGGCTGACTCTATGATCTTCCAGACAGAGAACCAGTTGAAGGAGATTGGCGACAAGATCCCTGCTGAGCACAAACCTGCTATCGAGAATGCTCTCCAGCAGTTGAAGGATGCCCACAAGGCTGGTGACATCGCTGCTATCGATACTGCTATCGTAGCCCTTAACAATGCTTGGCAGACTGCCTCACAGCAGATGTACCAGGGTGCCCAAGCTGGTCCTCAGCCAGGTGCTGACCAGCAGCAAGGTCCGTTCTACAACCAGCAGGCAGGCGGTCAGCAGGAAGCTCCCAAGGATGACAACATCCAGGATGCCGACTTCGAGGAGGTGAAGTAACTTGCGATAAATAACGAAATATCTATAACTAAAATCAGCGCACAGCCAATAGGTTGTGCGCTGATTTTGTCTTAGTAGTTCTTAAACAACTATCAATATTATCAATTAGTTATACTATTCTTAGTAGAAAGTACACGTTTTACTAAAAAATAAATTGAAAAATATTTGGTAGCATAGAATATTTTTGCTAACTTTGCAGCATGATACAATTTAGTAAGAAAAATACTAAAGAAAAAGTTAGTTTGCGAAATATAGCTGAATTAACTTCCGGTATATACCTAAAAGGTTCCCCTGCGGGTAAAATTGCCTATTTGCAGGTCAAGGACCTTTTGATGTCTTCTCCTGAAACAACTGCCACTCGCATCGAATACACTCCCAAACTGGACAATTATATGCTAAAGAAAGGGGATTTGCTATTCGCTGGCAAAGGGACAACCTATTTATGCAAAGTATTCGACCTAAACATTCCTGCTGTTCTTTCCACCACTTTATATTCTATAAGGCTTCGCTCAAACTTAATCAGTCCGGAATACCTATGTTGGTACCTAAACCACCCCAGCGTAGTTGCTGCCGTCAAGACCGCGCAAGCAGGAACGGGGACACCTCTCATACACAAGCCTACATTAGAAAATTTGGAGATCATCATTCCCGATTATGAGACACAGCAGCGGATAGTAGAACTTTCTTATTTACAGAAAAGAGAAAAAGAGATTTTAGAAGCTATCGCCGAAAAGCGGATGCAAATCACCAATCAGATACTTATAAACGAATTAAAGAAATAACAGATATGGAGATTAAGAAGATTACCCAAGAAGACATTAACCGCACTGTCTGGAAAGCCTGTGACACCTTCCGAGGCGTCATTGACCCAAGCCAATATAAGGACTATATCCTCACCATGCTTTTCCTGAAGTATGTGAGCGACGTGTACAAATCCAAGTTAAACGAATACCTTATTAAATATAATAATGATAAGGAACGGGCAGAGCGAGCCATGCGCCACGAACGTTTTGTCGTGCCAGAACGAAGTGCTTTTGACTTCCTCTATGACAACAGGAACGCCACTAACATTGGCGAACTGATTGACGAAGCCCTGGCTGACCTTGAAGATGCCAACCGTGAGAAGATGAGCAGCGAGGATGGTAGCAGCATTTTCCGCAACATCAGTTTCAATAGTGCCAACTTGGGTGAGCCCAAAGAAAAAAATGCCCGTCTGAAGAATCTGTTGCAGGACTTCAGCGATTTGGATTTGGATGAATCCCATTTGGAGAATAACGACATCATTGGCGATGCCTACATGTATCTTGTTTCCACCTTTGCAGGTGAGGCTGGAAAGAAGGCTGGCGATTTCTTTACCCCTGCAGAAGTTTCCACTTTGCTTGCCAAACTGACCAAGAGTAAGCCTGGTGCACGCATCTGTGACATCACCTGCGGTTCGGGCTCTTTGCTAATCAAGGCTGGTAAGGAAGTGGGCAACAACAACTTCTCGCTCTATGGTCAGGAAGTCAACGGTAGTACATGGGCATTGGCTATGATGAATATGTTCCTGCATGGTTTCGACAATGCTGTTATCCGTTGGGGCGACACGCTGCGTAACCCCAAACTGAAGGTGAATGACAAACTGATGAAGTTTGATACCGTGGTGGCCAATCCACCCTTCTCTCTCGACAAATGGGGAGCAGAGGAAGCTGCAAGCGACCCTTATAACCGTTTCTGGCGAGGCATTCCCCCAAAGAGCAAAGGCGACTGGGCTTTTATCAGCCACATGCTGGAAGTGGCCGATGACAACGATGGCAAGGTTGGCGTAATCATTCCTCATGGTGTTCTCTTCCGTGGTGGTAGTGAAGGCAAGATTCGCCAATATATTTTGGAGAATGAGCACACGCTGGAAGCAGTCATCGGCTTGCCTGCCAACTTATTCTATGGCACAGGAATTCCTGCTGCCATTGCCATCTTCCGTAAAGGTCGTAACTCAGAAAACGTATTGTTCATTGATGCCAGTCGAGAGTATGAAAACGGTAAAAACCAGAATAAACTCCGTGAAAAGGACATTGAACATATCGTCACAACCTATCAGAAGTTTGTAGATGGTGAATTTGCTCATGGTGTAGCCGAAGATAAGTATGCCTTTGTTGCCACTCCTGATGACATTCGCGAGAATGATTTCAACCTCAACATTCCCCGTTATGTTGACACCTACGAGGAAGAAGCCGAAATCGACATTCCTGCAGTGCAGAAAGAAATAGAACAGTTAGAGACAGAATTGGCAGAGGTTCAAATTAAGATGAAAGAATATTTGAAACAATTAGGATATTAGTATATCATTTCGAGGATGTCCTCGAAATGTTCAAAAAAAAGAAAACAAAAATTTTAAATAGAACATGAGTACAAGACTTACAAAAAAAACGATGTCTCTATTTGAGAGCATCAAGCATGTTGACCCAAACGGAAATGAGTATTGGACAGCAAGAACTTTATGGAAAGTATTGGAATACACGGAATACAGGCATTTTCTTCCTGTTATTGAGAAGGCAAAGATTGCCTGCCAAAATAGTGGTCAAAATATAGATGAACATTTCGAGGATATCCTCGAAATGATAGTGATAGGAAATAGTGCAGAACGTCCTGTTGATTCTGTAAAACTTTCCAGATACGCCTGCTATTTGATTGTTCAAAATGCGGATCCAAGCAAAACGATTGTAGCTCAAGGTCAAACTTACTTTGCCATTCAGACCCGCATCGCCGAGGTTCAGCAAATGAAAGAGTATCAGGAACTTTCCAGCGAAGAAGAGAAACGTCTGTTCTTACGCAATGAATTGCAGAAACATAACTCTCAATTGGCAAGTGCTGCGAAAGATGCTGGCATAATAGACTCTATAGATTATGCTATTTTCCAGAATTATGGGTATCAAGGTCTTTATGGCGGAATGACGGCAAAAGACATTCATGCTAAGAAAGGCCTGAAGAAAAGCCAGAAGATATTGGATCACATGGGTAGCACAGAACTTGCAGCAAACCTTTTCCGTGCAACCCAGACAGAGGAGAAATTACGTCGAGAGAATATCAAAGGCAAGCAACAGGCCAATATGACTCATTATGAAGTTGGTGCAAAAGTCCGTCAGACCATCAAAGAACTTGGTGGCACTATGCCCGAAGACCTTCCAACAGCAGAGAGTATCAAGGCTGTAGAGAAAAAGAAGCAGAAACTGCTCAATTCCAAGAAAGAAGAAACTGAAGAATAATGAAGATACAGTTTGCATCAGACTTGCATTTAGAGATGGCGGCTAATGCTGCTTGGCTCCAGTCACATCCGTTGGATGTGGTTGGTGATATCCTTGTGCTGGCTGGTGATACTGTCTATTTGGAAGAAAGTATGCCAAATTGGTTTTTGGATTGGGCCTCTGCTTCTTATCAACAAGTGTTGCTCATTCCTGGCAACCATGAATTTTATCATTATGGGGATATTGCTAAACGAGGTAAGTCTTGGCAGTGGATGCTTCGTGATAATGTAGGCTATTATTATAATAAGGTGGCTACTATTGACAACATAGACTTCATTCTCTCAACTATGTGGTCGCATATTCCAGAGGTTGATATGTTTCAAGTGCAAAGAGGATTGAACGACTTCTATCAGATACTCTGTAATGATCATCGCCTCACGCCAGATGATTTCAATGCAGAGCATGAGCGTTGCAAACAGTTCATAATGAAAAGTGTTATAGAGAGTAAGGCTGAGCACCTTGTTGTCGTATCACATCATGTGCCAACCTTACAATCCGTTGCCCCACAGCATCAAGGCAGTACTTTGTCAAGTGCCTTTGCTGTAGAGATGGGTCATTTTATTGCCGAAAACCATATCGACTACTGGATATATGGCCATTCTCACACGAATATTGATGCAGAAATTGGAATGTCAAAGATTGTTTCCAACCAATTAGGTTATATCGCTCATAACGAACAGCACAACGGTTTCAACAACAGTAGATACATAGAACTATGAATAAAGACAAACATATACCACAAGGATATAAAGACTCTCCACTTGGCATCATCCCAAAGGAGTGGGAAGTGAAGAGGTTGGGGAGTTTGTGCATCAATAATGGTGATTATGGATTAAATGCACCTGCTACAGATTATTCTGTAGATTTACCAACATATCTTCGTATTACAGATATTGATGATAATGGAAAATTCATCCATATAGACAAAAAATCTGTAAATAGTCCAATGGTAAATGAGTATTATTTGAAAGAAGGCGATATTGTATTTGCTCGTACTGGGGCGACTGTTGGAAAGACATATCTATATGATAATAGAGATGGGAAATTGGTATATGCTGGTTTCTTGATAAAGTTTTCACCAAACCCCATAAAATTACTGCCATATTTTCTTAAAACTCATACTGAAACCCAAGATTATAAAAATTGGGTTTCAATAACCTCACAAAGAAGTGGTCAACCTGGTATAAATGCTGCCGAATATTGCTCTTTTAAGTTTGCCGTTCCTCCAATAGAAGAACAGAAGAAAATATGCTCGATTCTCCAACTATGGGACACCTCCATAGAGAAACAATTAGAATTGATTGAAAAGCTCAAATTACGTAAGCGCGCATTGATGCAGCAACTCCTTACTGGCAAAAAACGCCTACCAGGTTTTAGTAAGGAGTGGAAGCGAATCAAACTTGGAGATATTGCCGAACGAGTCATAAAAAAGAATGAGGAAGACAATAAGAATGTTGTAACAATCTCAGCTCAAAGAGGTTTTGTTGTACAAACGGATTTTTTTAACAAGAGCGTTGCAAGTGAAGCCCTTGATAGCTATTATTTAGTACTTAGAGACGAGTTCTGCTATAACAAGAGTTATTCGAATGGTTATCCTATGGGAGCCATCAAACGACTAAAGTTTTTTGATAAAGCCGTTGTAACAACTCTTTATATATGCTTTAAGTTGAAGAATAGGGCATTTGACAATATTGACTTTTTTGAGCAGTATTGTGAATCCGGCATATTCAATAAAGAACTGGTAAAAGTGGCCAATGAAGGAGGACGAGCACACGGCTTGCTAAACGTAACTCCTACGGATTTCTTTAATATGCACATGAGAATCCCTAACATTGATGAACAAAATGCCATAGCAACCGTATTAGTCAATGCCGACAAAGAAATAGAATTCGCAAATGAGAAATTGTCAAATCTTCAATCTCAGAAGCGAGGATTAATGCAGCAATTATTAACAGGAAAAAAAAGAATTATATAAGATGAAAAAGAATTTTGCAACATATGTAGCTATCTTAACAGCTATTATAACAGGAATTGGTGTATATTATCAAGTTTTGTATAGAGAAAGTACTTCTCTGAATATTGAAAGGAGTTCAGTCACTTTATTAACTAGACCGTTAAATATAAAAGGTCTTAAAGTGTCATATAGGTTTCATGACACAATTGATGTCAAAAACTTGTGGCAAACAGTTTATTTAATCAAGAATACAGGAGATAAAACTATATTAGGGGAAGGGTTTGAAGGTCGTAATATAAGAAACTCCTATATCCCTTTAAAATTGAATGGTTGTCAGAAATTGTTATCTGCAAATATTTCGAAGGCAAATAGTGGAGTAATCCTTCATGGGGAAAAACTATTTATCACACAATGGAGACGTGGTGAATATGTAGAAATTACTATTATAAGCGAAGGTAAGTCTTTCCCTGATCTTAAAATCAATGATAGGGATATCTCTGATGCAGAGATAACATATTCTGTATATTCACCAGATCAAGAAAAGCAAAATGAAAAAATTATAGATTCATTTCCTTCCGGCATCAAATCTATAATGAAATGGGGAGCAATTATTGCATTGCTAATAATGGCTATTGCCATAATAGCACAATTACCTAAACAGATGAAAGGAGGTGAAAGCAAGGGCGCAAAAATAACATCAATAACTTTATTTGTTGTATTAGTTCTTTTTATGCTAATGCCTCTGTTATGGATGTTTTAATATCCAGTTCTTATGATTATGATAGAGAAATCAATAAACGAAAAAGAGATCACAATGAACAATTCAATAATTAAAACAACAGATGAGGTTTTAGATTTACTTCCTCAAACTGTTAATTCTGTATTTTGCAGTCTTAGTAAATGGCTTGTTAATGGAAGAGAAAGTCTAAGATTAACTGCTGAAGCAATTAAAGAAAAGGTAAAACAAATACCTGAAGATAAACTCGTTGAGCCAGAGCCTTATGTAGCTATTCCTGCCATTCAACAGATATCATATTGCCAGAATAGTGAAGAGCTTAGAGATTTGTACGCGAATCTTCTAACCGCCTCAATGAATGCAGATAAGAAATGGCAAGTGCATCCTTCCTTTGTTGATATCATAAAACAACTTACTCCTGATGAAGCAAAAATAATAAAAAGTATCCCGAACTTTAAGAATAACTTTATGCCCGCTATTGATGTAAAACTCCTCCATAAAGATTCATCAAGAGACGGACATCAATTATTCATAACTAATTTTACGAATGTAGGATTAAATGAAATAGAAAATAAAGAAAACATCTGTAGCTATATTGATAATCTTGTCAGGTTAAATATTTTAGAGGTTCCACCTACATATCATTTGACAAATGAATCTTTATATAAGCCATTGGAAGAATCGCCTATATTGGAAAAGTTAATACCACAAGCGTATAGATTATTATTCAATATTGGATATAATCATAAAATAATTGTTATTACAAATTATGGTTTACTATTTAAACAGATTTGCTGTGAATAACATATCAAAAAGAGTCGCCATATAGGCAACCCTTTTTCAACCGGGAGCCCCCAGTCCAATGGAATTCAAATTCCGCTGTAAAGGTAATACAATTAATTGAGAAATAAAATAAAAACTGATAAAATTCGCATTAAATGGACAGAATATCATTCAAGGAAAACGATATTGGTCAGAAACCGACTTTGGATTTCTTCAATTTCAAAAGCGAGGCTTAATGCAGCAGTTACTAACAGGTAAAAAAAAACATAGAGTGATTATGGAAGATTTTTATGAAGAAAACTATATGAATATTACATTCAAGTATGAATTTGAGTCATGTATAGGTGATATTGAAGGTAATCGTTATGTCCAAGATATAAAAGCTAGTATTATTAAAACGGACGAGTATGGCAATAATCCAATAGTAATTGGAAAGGGCGATATAAAAATATTGCTACTAGAACAAGCGATAAATGATCATTACGATATCTTTGAGATTTTTGACATGCATGAATACACCATGCGTATTGGAAGTATGATATATGATTTCGACAACTATGAACTAAAAGAAGATTTACATAAGAAACTATTTGGAAATGACATCATGCTTAATCAGAACATATGTATTTTTGAACGAATGACAATTCTACCAGAATACAGAGGGTTGGGAATCAGCGCAAAGTTCGTTAAAGACAAATATAATTTCTTTAGTTCTGCTTGTGGATTGATTGTTATGCAGCCATACCCTTTGCAATTAGAAGCAGTCGGGCCGAAGGGAAGAACTGACGAGTTTGAGAGGGAAATGGGTTACGATACTATGGAGCATGATGTCAGAAAAGCGACAAAGAGCCTAAAAGATTATTATAAACGTCTTGGTTATATATCTGTCAAAGGCTATAAGGATTTGATGTTCTTTGTCCCAGGTTTCAGAAACAAGAAACTGGAAACAATTAATATGGAGGAAATGATTATAGTCCCTAAGAAATGATTGGTACTTTTTTCATAGAATTCTTTACTGCAAGGGAATGGGCATCCATTACCCTTATTGTACTTTTTGTGCTTTTGTCAGCAAGGGCAAGAAGTGTTAGGAGAAGTATATTAGGAGTTGTAAAAGCATTCTTCCATTGGAAGATACTCCTGCCTATTATCTGTGCCCAAATTTATTTATCCATATACCACAAACACAAAAACAGTTTGTGGATGATTTAAATAAATCGGTTGTGAAATACAAAACAAAGAAGATATGATAACAAAAAACGAGTTACAGGAATTATTGAGAAGTACAGAAACATATCGGGTGGAGCGTACAACCTCAACAGGAGATATGGATAAGTTTCAAGAAGCCATTTGTGCCTTTTCTAACGATTTGCCAAACTCCCGTAAAAATGGTTATCTAATCATTGGAGCATACGATAATGGTACGCTGTCAGGCCTTAAGGTAGATGATGCCTTAATGAAAAAGATTGCGGCTATCCGTTCTGATGGAAACATTCTGCCACTACCTATTATGTCCGTTGAGCGTTTCGAGTTCCCTGATGGTGATTTGCTTGTGGCTGAAGTGTCTCCTTCTTTGCTACCACCTGTTCGCTATCGTGGAAGGACCTTTGTGCGCATTGGGCCTCGTCGAGACATTGCCACAGAAGCCGAGGAAAGAATATTATTAGAACGTAGAACTTCGTATATGGCGACCTTTGATGCCATGCCTTGTCTTGGGGCTACCATCAATGATATAGATGTAAACTATATCAAGCAGGACTATCTACCACAGGTGATAGATACAGAAGTGTTAACCAGCGACAAACGCAATCTGAAGGAACAATTGGCTTCCATACATCTTTATGACCTGACACATGATTGTCCTACTAATGCCGCCATCATTCTTTTTGGTAGTAATCCCCGTCATTTCTTGCCAGGCTTTTATATTCAATACGTTCGCTTTGCAGGGAAAAACATCGGAGGACAGGTCCTTAATGAAAAACGATTCCAAGGACCACTCTATCGGCTTTTGCCTGATTTAGAATTGTTTGTAAGTAATGCCATTATCACTCAACGCCCAGTCGCAATAAGTCTTTTTCGGGAAAAAGCTGTCATCAACTATCCCAACAACGCACTTCGCGAATTGTTGATGAATGCTTGCATGCATCGTGATTATCAATCGAACATGCCAGTTCGTTTATATCAGTTTGATGACCATATTGAGATTATGAATGCTGGTGGTCTATATGGTGAGGCCCGTCCTGAGAATTTCCCAACAGTCAATGACTATCGGAATCCTATCATAGCAGAAGCCATGAAAGAGATGAAGTACGTCAATATGTTTAATCAGGGTATCAGGCGTGTACAAGAAATGCTTCGAGAAAATAACAACGATGAAGCTGTTTTTGATGTTTCTAAGTTAACCGTTTTTGAAGTGAATGTTTTCTCAACTGTTGATGATGTCACTCAAGATGTCACTCAAGATGTCACTCAAGGTGATACTCAAGGTGATACCCAAGGTGATACTCAAGAGAACAATCTTGATTTGTGGATAGAAAATCAGATACGAAATAATCCCAAAATCACTACTGACGAATTGGCTAGACTACGTGGGGTTACTTCTAGAACAATTAAAAGACATATCGTTAAACTAATACATATTAAATATGTAGGAAGTGGTTATAGTGGGCACTGGGAAATAGAAAAATAGGGCAAATATGGATAGAATATCATTCAAGGAAAACGATATAAGCCAAAAGCCGGCTTTGGAGTTGTTGCAGAAGTTGGGCTATCAGTATCTTTCGCTAGAGGATGCGTTGATGATGCGAGGCGGAAAGACTTCCAATGTGTTGTTGGAAGAGGTGCTGAGACGGCAGTTGCGAGAATTGAACTCCATACGGGTGGGCAGTCGCAAGGAGGAACGATTCTCAGAACAGAACATTGAAAACGGCGTGATAGCCATGCGGAATGTGCCAATGGAAGGCGGTTATCTAAGTGGCAATGAGGCAGTATATAACATGCTAACGCTTGGAAAGGCTTTTGAGCAGAGTATTGATGGGGACAAGAAAACCTATACGATGCGCTATATTGACTGGGAACACCCTGAAAACAATGTTTATCACGTAACAGAGGAGTATGCAGTTACCCGTACCGGCATTGCTGACACCTACCGTCCTGACATCGTGCTGTTCGTGAACGGTATTCCATTGGTGGTGATAGAGTGTAAACGACCAGATATCAAGGGAGCAGAGGAGCAGGCTATTTCTCAGCATCTGCGTAATCAGCAGGATGACGGCATCAGGGGACTTTATGTATATAGTGCCCTACTATTGGCTATCGGCAATAACTTCGGAAGTTACGCCACCACTGGTTCTGCTCCGAAGTTCTGGTGCAAATGGCGCGAGATGCATATCAACAAAGATGAGGAGCTGGAATATCAGAAGGGATTATTAGATATTGTCAATAAAGACAGCGAAGAGGTACGTACCCCTACCCCACAGGATGAATATATCTATAATCTCTGTCGTCCAGAGCGTTTACTTGAACTAATTTACCATTTTACCATCTATGATGCCGGTGTCAAGAAGTTGGCTCGCTATCAGCAATACTTTACGGTGAAAGAGATTGTAGAGCGAGTGAAACGCATTGAAGCCGGCAAACGTAATGGTGGTGTTGTTTGGCACACACAAGGTAGCGGAAAGTCGCTGACAATGGTGATGCTGGCACAGAAGATTGCTACAGTGGTACAGAACCCAAGGATTGTATTAGTGACAGACCGTACTGACCTGGATGCTCAAATCACCAAGACCTTCCGCAAATGTGGTAAGGACGTGGAGAATGCCACAACTGGCATCAAACTGGTGGAGTTATTGGAAAGCAATACTGATTCTGTGATTACAACTATCATCAATAAGTTTGCAACTGCCATCAAGAAAATCAAGCAACCTTTGACTGATCCAAATATCTTTATCTTGATTGATGAAGCCCATCGTAGCCAGTATAAGGAAATGGCCATACAGATGAATCGTGTGTTGCCCAATGCTTGTAAGATTGCCTTTACGGGTACGCCTTTGATGAAAAAAGACAAAAATACAGCTCGCACTTTCGGAGGCATCATCAAACCCGTCTATACAGTGAAGCAGGCAGTAGAAGACCATGCTGTGGTACCTCTGTTATACGAGGGAAGAATTGTACCTCAGTTCGTCACAGAAGGACCTATCGACAGTTTCTTTGATCGTGTGTGTGAGGACTTGACAGAAGAACAGTCTGTGGATTTAAAAAAGAAATTCTCTCGAACGGATATCCTGAATCAGACAGAGCAACGCATCTATTCTATTGCTACGGATATTTCTGAGCATTATGCAGATAATTGGAAGAGTACAGGCTTTAAGGCCATGCTGGTAACTCCGAAGAAAAAGGTTGCTATTCTCTATAAGAAATATCTGGATGAAATAGGTAAGGTAACATCAGAGGTGTTGATTACGGCACCAGACGATCGTGAGGGTGAAGAAACCGCCTACGGAGGGACACCTGAGGAGGTAAAGGCTTTCTGGAAAAAGATGATGGATGAGCACGGAACACCATCTAAATATCAGGAGAATCTGATAGCCAGATTCAAAGGTCAGGAAGATCCGGAAATTATGATTGTCGTTGATAAATTGCTGACTGGATTTGACGAGCCCAAAGTGACAGTCATGTATATTGACCGTCATCTGACAGGACATACTTTACTACAGGCTGTGGCCCGTGTCAATCGTAATTGTGACGGGAAGGACTATGGCTATATCATCGACTACTATGGCGTGCTGGCAGAATTGGATGATGCGCTAAGCGTTTATTCAGAGTACGACGAAGAAGACAAAGAGGTGTTCCGTGAGACACTGGCCCCTGTTAGTGACAAGATTGCAGAACTTCCTCAAAAGAATGCTGACCTATGGGATTTGTTCAAGACAATCCCAAACAAACGTGATTTGGAAGCATACGCCCAATCATTGCGACTGGAAGACAGACGCCATGAGTTCTATGACCGTTTGACAGCATTCTCGTCAGTCCTTCAACTGGCTCTTTCTACTAAGGAGTTCCATGAGAATACGGATGAAAAGACGATTGAACGATACAAAGAGGATCTGCGTATGTTTACCAAACTACGCACTTCTGTACAATTGCGTTATTCGGATGCTGTTGACTATAAGAAGTACGAGGCAAGGATTGAAAAACTCATTAATCGTCATGTGGAGAGCGACGAAGTAAAGGTCATCACAAAGTTGGTTAACATCTTCGATACAGAGAATTTCCAAAAAGAGGTTGACAGTATTGTTGGAACAGCAGCAAAGGCTGATACCATTGCTTCGCGTACCTCTAAATATATTAAGGAGAACATGGATTCTGATCCTGCTTTCTATAAGAAGTTCTCGCAACTGATTCGTGAAGCCATTGAAGCATACGAGCAAGGACGACTTAGCGATAATGAGTATCTGGAAAAGATGTTGCAGTTCAAGGAAGATGTACTGAACCATACGGACAGTGAATTGCCTGCAGAGTTAGAGCATAACAATGCTGGTAAAGCCTATTACGGTATCGCGTTGGAAAATTATAAACGGCTCTTCCCAGATCAGTCCATCAGAGAAATGGCTCTTGCTACGACCAAGGCTTTCGATGAGATTATTCGCAAAGCTGTTGTTGTTGACAATGCAATCTTAGTGGATTGGCAATCAAAGAGTGATATCATCGGAAGAATGAAGATTGATATGGAAGACGAGTTGATTGATAATATCAAGCGGAAATACGGACTTGAATTCTCATTTGACGATATGGATGTGATTATTGACGGTTGTGTAGACGTTGCAAAGATATGGCTCAAATAACAAGAGACCAGATACAGTATGGAGCAACTATTATCGATTATGATATAGAGTTCTCCCCAAGAAAGACACTGAGCATTTGTGTCAATCCGGATTGTACCGTCTGTCTGAAGGCGCCTTTAGATGCGACCTTAGAACAGATTCAACAGAAAGTGCATAAAAGGGCCAGTTGGATTCTCAAACAAAAGCGGTTCTTTGAGTCATTCGGCACACCTACAACGAAGCGCCAGTATATCAGTGGAGAATCACATCTATATTTGGGACGCCAATATATGCTCAGAGTAAGAGAAAGTAATGTGAATACGGTCCATTATCAGAATAACATCATTGAAATAGAGTGTCGCCACAAAAAGGATGCAGGTGTGCTGTTACAGACATGGTATCGCCAACGGGCTAACATCAAATTCCTGGAATATGCGAAGCCTATCATTGAACAATTTTCTGCTTATGGTGTAAAGCCCCAAAGTCTTTCTATTAAGAAGACGGATAAACGATGGGGGTATTGTACCATTGATGGACATATCACGTTAAACCCTCGGTTGATTTGTGCTCCAAGGTGTTGCATTGAGTATGTCATCACCCACGAATTATGCCATCTCCTCTATCGAAATCATAACAAGGAGTTTTATGCACTTCTGACTAAAGAAATGCCCCATTGGGAGAAGTGGAAAAACAAACTTGAGCGAATAATGGCATAAAAGGAACTGCCCTATACCTTATTCTGTCTTGGATAAGTCGTTCAAACTTCACAAACTTTTTGAATACCTCCTTTGAATGATTATGCATTGTTATTGGCGTTACAGCCGCCTATGCCCAGAATTATAGCCTTCTATCATTCATGCTAATGCCTTTTACGCTTGTTGCTAAAGCCTGTTATACCCCCATGGGAGATACTGGAATACCCCCTAAACAGATACTGGAACAAGTGATAGAAGGCATTCCTTTGTTTGTGGGGAATAAATATACAGAACGCAATAGATATATATGCAGTTTTATTTTTGCATAGAATTTTGCCAAAAGAGGGCAACATCTCCTATAAATCTCTCGGAATCTCGATAAATAAAGGACGCAAGGCACGTGAGATGTTGCTTGAACATCTCCCATAGATCTCCTGTTCATCTCCTATAGATGCACCTTGTTGGAAATAGTTTGCAGGAGATGTATGGGTAATCTACGGGAGATCTTTGATAAACATCTCCCGTTCGAAGAAGCCTTTGTGCATAGGCATTTGAAGCATATTGCAGGAGATGTTGGGGTGTTTATATGGAAATTTTATTTTTTCAATCTCAGAATATACTTCCGTATATTTGGAGCGATTCTTTAGCAATTTGTTGATAGGTGCCGGATGGGGATTTACGCAATACTAGTCCGTGAAGGCGGGCGTAAGGAAGGGAAATGGGTTGTTAAGGTATAATCCTGCTGATATGGAGTCGGTAAATGTGTTGTAAAAAATGTAAAAAGATAGGAAATGTCGCAGATATTCCGTATATTTGCGACATAGTTTTATGTTTAACAAAAACCAAACGACAATGAAAGTAGGAGTCCCCAAAGAGATTAAGAACAATGAGAACCGTGTGGGCATGACACCATCAGGTGTTGCCGAGTTGATCAAACGTGGACATACTGTCTACGTACAGCATACTGCAGGGGAGGGCAGTGGGTTTTGCGACGAACAGTATCAGAAGGCAGGTGCGCAAATCCTCCCTGCCATCGAGGATGTCTACAGGGAGGCAGATATGATAGTCAAGGTCAAGGAACCTATTGAACCAGAATATCCGTTGGTCCGTAAGGGACAGGTTGTCTTCACCTATTTCCATTTTGCCTGTGAGCAGGAGCTGACGGAGGCGATGATGAAGAGTGGTGCCGTATGTATCGCCTATGAGACGGTGGAGCGTGATGATCGCACACTGCCGTTGCTTATCCCGATGAGTGAGGTGGCAGGTCGTATGGCGACGCAGAACGGTGCCTACTATCTCCAGAAGACGAAAGGTGGTAAGGGTAAGCTGATGGCAGGTGTACCTGGTGTAAGACCTGCCCGTGTCCTTGTATTAGGTGGTGGTACGGTAGGTGAGGCAGCAGCCCGTATCGCTGCCGGTATGGGTGCTGAGGTGACGATCACGGACGTGTCGCTGCCACGGCTTAAACAGCTGGCTGCTGAGATGCCTGCCAATGTGCATACCCTTTATTCCTCCGAACATAATATCCGACAGGAACTGCCTACTACCGATGTTGTCATCGGCTCTGTGCTCATTCCTGGTGACGCGGCTCCGAAGCTGATTACCAAGGACATGTTGTCACTGATGGAGAAAGGCACCGTTCTTGTCGACGTGGCGATTGACCAGGGCGGTTGTTTCGAGACCTCTCATCCTACCACCCATAGTGACCCTGTCTATATGGTTGACGGTATTGTTCATTATGCGGTGGCTAACATTCCGGGTGCTGTACCTCATACGAGTACTATCGCCCTTACTAATGCTACCCTTCGCTATGTCATCGCCCTTGCCGACAAGGGATGGCAGCGGGCATGTCGTGATGATATCTCCCTTCGTCGGGGTGTCAATATGATGGATGGCAAATGTACCTATGAGGCTGTCGCTAAGGTATGGGGACTCCCTTATACACCATTAGAGCTGTAAAGAATCTTTACAGCTTATGCTCTTCAAGGAAGCCCCCTACGGCAGATAGTGAGCAGAGTGAAATTATACTAACAGGAAATGCTAAAATCGGTAGAATATTTGTTGATTTAGGAAATAAGCCGTAATTTTGCACCCCAAAATTAGAAGTATAATTTGAGGAAGTTACCTTCCATATCGCTTTTTACATTCTCCTGGATTGTAAGTATCGGGATATTGTTGTTATACAATATCCCTTTCTTTCGTTATGTAGCAGCCAATACTAACGAGGGTACCGGCGGAAAGATATTTCTGCTGGTATCATTGGCTGTCATCATGTTAGTCCTCCATTTCATGATGACCTATCTGACCATGTTCTTGATGAGGACGGTGGGACGTGTCCTGCTTGCGATACTCTCGCTTATCAATGCCACAGCGGTCTATTTCATCCTCACCTATAGTGTGATGATTGACGCGACCACGATAGAGAACGTGTTCAATACCAGATACTCGGAAGCCTCGGGATTCTTCACTTGGTCATTATGGCTCTCCATATTGCTCCTCGGCGTTCTCCCTGCTGTCTATTGTCTGCTGCAACCTGTCGTTTGGGGTAAGGCAAAGAAGATGGGCATCTGCTGTGGAGGCTCTTTGGCGGTAATCCTTGCAGTAGCATCGATGAATATCAGTCAGACACTGTGGATCAGTCAGCATGACACGGAACTGGGTGGACTGCTGCAACCCTGGTCTTATCTGGTGAACACGTGTCGTGTGGCAACGATTCATCTTGACAAACAAGCCGAGGAGATCAAACTTCCCGATGGTAAGATCATGGATGATGAGAAGGCGGTGGTGGTGCTCGTCATCGGTGAGTCGGCGAGAAAAGCCAACTTCCAGTTATATGGCTATCAGCGTGACACCAACCCGTTATTGTCGAAGCGACAAGGACTGAGGGTCTATCCGGCGACATCATGTGCCACCTACACCACAGCAGGAACCAAGGCTATTCTCGAACCAAAGAATACGGACGACCTGTATGAGCTGTTGCCGAACTATGCCTACAGGACTGGTGTCGACGTGTCTTGGCGTACGTCTAACTGGGGAGAGCCGCCCATGCATATTGACGAATATCTTGTCAACGAGGAGCTGGGCGCCCAGTATCCCCAGGAGGACATGCACTATGATGGTGTCCTCTTTGCGGGACTCCGTGAGCGGATAGCGTCCAGCAAGAAGAGTAAGGTGCTGATCATCTTGCATACCAGTACCAGTCACGGTCCTAAATATGCCGACAAATATCCCAAGGAGTTTGAGGTGTACAAGCCGGTGGCAAAGAGTGTGGAGGAGGGGGAACAGCATGTCGGTATGCTGGTCAATGCGTATGACAATACCATACGTTATACCGATTTCCTGTTGGACCATCTGATTGACACGTTACGTTCGATGGATGACTGGAAGAGTGCCATGATCTTTATCTCCGACCATGGTGAGTCGCTTGGTGAGAACAAGATGTTCATGCATGGACTGCCCATGCGACTGGCACCCAAGGTGCAGTATGAGATACCATTCCTGGTATGGACCTCGGAGCATTTCAGGGATTACAAGTCTGAGAAAGAACTGCCAGCAGTCCTTGAGCAGCATTATATCTTCCATTCCGTACTCAACCTGCTGTCCATACAGTCACCAGCTTATGACAAGGACTTTGATATTTTCGCTCCCCATTTTTAGCGTACTCTTTCTCATACAGAACGCCCCCTCCATTGATGCAGATGCCTTGCATCACTCATTCCAGTATCTCCTATGGGGGGATAACAATGCCTCCTATGAGTGATGCTAGGTGTCGTTATGGGGAATAACAGATACTGCAATACCCTTTGGGAGTTATCCCCATACCCCACAAAGGCGGCAACGGTGACAAGGGTTTTAAAAATTATGTATAGGCGAACCCTGGGGACTTACGATAGCAGAGATACACCTCTAACCTCTAACTGAAAATCGCGCAATCCCCGATAAACAAAGGGCGCAAGACCAGTTGGAGGTTGTCGGAACCTCCCACTAACCTCCCACCACCCTCCCACCATATTTCATCATCGATCTATTCAATTCTTTGAGGTATTACCATTGGGAACATAAAAATGGGAGTCAGTTGGAGGTTAGTGAGAGGTTAGTTGGAGGTTGGAACAACCTCCAACTGCCCCCAAACGCCCTGTACATCGTCGTTTCAGAAGAAAACAGTTGGAGGTTAGGGGTTTTGCGAAAATTCTCAATGGTCATAATAAATATCCATACAAATCCGTCAGTATACAATAAAGGTCTTTCAATAAAAACTGAGATGGTGACATATAATGTTTTACGCAACATTGTTAAATCAGACTAAATATTCGATTGATAGAGTAGCAGTCTGATTTTATATTTGTAACTTTGTAAATAATAAAATTAAGAATTAATTATGATTAATCATAATCTTTTTGAAAAAGTGAAACATGAATATATTTCCAATTCTGTATGCATGGGAGATTTTATGGCAGACATGAATATTGGAGACTATAGTTTAGAAGATATTTTTGATACAATATTAGCTCTTAAGGTGTGGGCAGAGGGTGATATTTTTTATAGACTTCTAGGTACAAACGATTTTTCTTTGGATAATTTGGAAAAAATAACAATAAACAAGTAATTATGATACAATACCAGTTTTTCCCTCGTTCTCGTGGTCTGACGGATGAAATGCGTCAGATAGTTGATTGTTTTAATGTTGTTAATGATAGGATTTCGTCTGATGCGAATGACTTGGTAAGTAATGACGTACTTGCTGTTTTACGACCCCATTTGGAACAGATAGGTTTTACCGTAGAAACAGGTAAATCAAAAGATGCTAAGATTGTGAAGTGAACCCAGAAAGTTGGACACAACTTTAAGGTTCATAATGAAACGGAAATGTAGTTTAGAAGAAAAGCTCGCAGCGATTGCATTAGTGGAACAAGGTATGTCGGCCCGCTCTGTGTCTGAC